>Ga0209826_1000902_pt1 | contig 21272 bp, 21 predicted proteins | sample GOMGulsemesocosm_5_FD_184637 | JGI IMG/M metagenome (GOLD analysis project Ga0209826, IMG submission 184637) | Methane-oxidizing microbial communities from mesocosms in the Gulf of Mexico - GOM15C Gulf of Mexico (SPAdes) (version 2) | ecosystem: Environmental > Aquatic > Marine > Cold seeps... | reverse complement strand
ATAAAAGGCAAAGAAGTTGTTGCTGAAGCGGTTGCCTCAATTGACTCTCTTTCCAGTGAAGTTGAGCGATCTTCTGATGCCATTCGTCGTATTGAAGCAGATAGTGAAAAAATTGGTAGTGTTGTTGAAATGATAGAGAGTATTACTGGGCAGACTAACCTACTAGCATTGAACGCTGCAATTGAAGCGGCACGTGCTGGTGAACATGGTAGAGGTTTTGCTGTTGTTGCTGATGAAGTGCGAACTTTGGCAGAGAGAACAAAAACATCTACCGCTGAAATTCAAACCATGATAGAAAGTTTACTCCTCGGAACCAGAGAGGCGGTAAGTATAATGGAGCGAAGCAAAGAGCAGGCTCAATCGAGTGTTGAAAAAACCAATCAAGCAGGAGATGCTATTGAGCAGATTGCTAGCACAGTATCAGATATCATGAACTTAAATACACAAATTGCCAGCGCAGCTGAAGAACAAAGTGTTGTAACTGCTGAAATTCACAATAATACTCAGGCAATAAATGAGGTTGCTGATAAAACAGCTATTGGCGGACAGAAGGCAGCCAAATCAAATGAAGAGTTAGTGGTTTTATCTAAGCAATTAGAAGAGATTGTTTCTACGTTTAAATTGACATAGGTTTCAACGTATACAATCCCTCCTATCAACTTAGTGTGCGTAGTTATTGCATTACCTTTCGCTTTGAAACATAATAATATTCAAATCGAAAGGTAATGCAATAACTAATTAACTCATGTCAAAAAGAAACACTCAACAACGTCGACACAATATTATCGCAAAATTAAACCTTAGCGGTGAAGTGAGTGTTGATAGTCTCGCTAAACAATTTGATATTTCAGAAGTTTCTATCCGAAAAGATTTAGCAGCATTAGAAAACAGCGGCTTGCTCTTAAGGCGTTATGGTGGCGCTATCGCTTTACCTAGTGAAATAACAGAGCCAAAAACTGAAAAGCTTTCAAAACAAAAGAAAACAATTGCTAAACATGCTGCCACGTTAATTCGTGATCATAACCGTATTATCATTGATAGTGGTCAAACTACATCAGCTTTAGTCGCCGAATTAGAAAACAAGCAAGGCTTAGTCGTAATGACGAATGCCTTGAGTATTGCCAATGAAATTCACGCGCTTGAGAATGAACCTACCTTATTGATGACCGGTGGAACTTGGGATGCAAATTCAGAAGCATTTCAAGGGCAAGTAGCGGAACAAGTATTGCGCTCGTATGATTTTGACCAGCTTTTTATTGGGGCTGATGGTATTGATATTGAACGCGGCACTACTACATTCAATGAACTCACTGGTTTAAGTCGTGTTATGGCAGAAGTAGCCCGTGAAGTTATCGTCATGGTTGAGTCAGATAAAATCGCGAAAAAAATACCTAACTTAGAATTAGGTTGGCAACAAGTTCATATGCTTATTACGGATGATGATTTATCTGAAACAGTAAGAAAACAATTGATTGATCAAGGCGTAAATTTAATTTGCGCCACTGTAACAGAATAAAAATCAACAGAATTAACATTGCAAAATAAGAATACTAAACGAAAACAATAAGGAAAAATTATGTGTGGAATAGTTGGTGCAATAGCACAGCGTGACGTAACAGATATTTTGGTTGAAGGTCTAAAACGTTTAGAATACCGAGGTTATGATTCAGCAGGCGTAGCAACTATAGATTCAAAAAATCAGTTATCGAGTGTTAAGCGTTTAGGTAAAGTTCAAGAATTAGCGCAAGCGTTAAAATATTCTCCATTGCAAGGTGGTACAGGTATTGCTCACACTCGTTGGGCAACACACGGCGCTCCAAGCGAAGTGAACGCTCACCCACACTTTTCAAATAACACTATTGCTGTGGTTCATAATGGCATTATAGAAAACCATCAACAGCTTCGTAACCAATTACACGATTTAGGTTATGAATTCATTTCTCAAACAGATACTGAAGTTATTGGCCATTTAGTTCATCACGAATTAAAAACTAGCGATAGCTTACTATCTGCTGTACAAAAAACGGTTAAGCAGCTTGAAGGTGCCTACGGCACTGTCGTTATGGATAGCACAGACAAAGATCAAATTATTGTAGCCCGTTCAGGTAGCCCGTTAGTTATTGGTTACGGTTTAGGTGAAAACTTTATTGCTTCAGACATGATGGCGTTGTTACCAGTTACGCGAAAATTTTCCTTTTTAGAAGAAGGCGATGTTGCTCAAGTGACACGCTTTGAAGTAAACATTTTCGATAGCAATGGCGCACCAGTGCAGCGTGAAGCAAAAGAAGCCAATGTAAGTCACGACAGTGGTGATAAGGGCGAATATCGTCATTACATGCTTAAAGAAACTTACGAGCAACCAACCGCTATTCGCAATACTTTAGAAGGCCGCCTTGTTGATAATGTTTTAAATGTGAATACTTTTGGTGAAGGCGCAGAAGCTATTTTCAAAGATATTGACCATGTACAAATTATTGCCTGTGGCACTAGTTATCACTCTGGCATGGTAGCGCGATATTGGCTAGAAGCCTTAGCTGGTGTGTCATGTAATATCGAAATTGCTAGTGAATTTAGATACCGTAAATCCTATGTTCCTAAAAATGCTTTATTGGTTACTATTTCACAATCAGGCGAAACTGCTGATACGTTAGCCGCTTTACGCCTAGCTAAAGAAATTGGTTATAAAGCGAGCTTAACTATTTGTAATGTTGATGGCTCGTCGTTAGTGCGCGAATCAGATTTATCTTTTATGACCAAAGCGGGTGTAGAAATTGGTGTTGCTTCAACTAAAGCGTTTACTACGCAATTAGTTGGTTTAATGATGATGACCTTAGCGCTAGGTAAACATAAAAACATGAGCGAACAAACGCAAACAAGCATCGCACAAGCGTTAATGACCTTACCAAGTAAGTTAGAAGAAGTATTAGCACTAGCACCATCAATTGAAGATTTAGCAGAAGACTTTGCTGACAAACATCATGCTTTATTTTTAGGCCGTGGAGATCAATATCCAATAGCGATGGAAGGCGCATTAAAGCTAAAAGAAATTTCTTATATTCATGCTGAAGCTTATGCCGCAGGCGAATTAAAACATGGCCCGCTAGCGTTAATTGATGCCGAAATGCCCGTTATTGTAGTCGCGCCAAAAAATGATTTAATTGAAAAATTAAAATCTAACGTAGAAGAAGTACGCGCCCGTGGCGGTTTAATGTATGTATTTGCTGATTCAAATGCCAACTTTGCCAGCGACGACACCATGAAAGTAATTGATGTGCCCGTTTGTGATGAACTTATTGCACCCATTGTTTACACCATACCGTTACAGCTACTGTCTTACTATGTCGCGATTATTAAAGGTACTGATGTTGATCAACCTAGAAATTTAGCCAAATCGGTTACAGTTGAGTAGATTAGTTGTATTGATACAAGCGATAAACTACTTGCCCTGCAACTTTTTCTTTTAATAAAGACCACGTTTCTGGCACATGAATGGTTACTTCTAACTCTGATTCCACATAAATTAGCGCTTGTTCCGCTAGCCAGCCATCAGTTAATAAAGCGCAGGTTTGTTTGACTAGATCTTGCCTAAAAGGAGGGTCTATAAAAACAATATCATAAAGTGATTTATCTTTTTTATTAAGTAAATTTAATAGATCGGTATTTACTACGGATAAATTCTCTGTTTTTAACAGGGTTTTATTCTGCTGTAACTGTTTAGCTGCGGATTTACTTAACTCAACTAAAGTAACATGATCAGCACCACGAGAAATAGCTTCAAACCCTAAGCTGCCCGCGCCAGCAAAACAATCTAAACACTTGCTATTGTTTATATATGGCATCAACCAGTTAAAGACCGTTTCTTTAACTCTATCGGTCGTTGGTCTTAAACCCTCTGACATTAAAACAGGCAGTTTTCTTCCTCTATATTTACCTGCAATTATGCGAATACTACCCATAGATGCTTTTTTACTAGATTGTTTTTTAGCTTGATTCATATCACTGACAGTTAAGTTATTAAATGTTACTATATCGCCAATTTTACACCATTATTTTTAAAACTGTAATTTACTTATGTCAAAGAAAAAAGGTATGTTGTCTTGGTTGGGGTTTGGTAAACAAGCAAAAGACAAAACAAATGAAGAAATCAGCGAGCAAGAACTTCAAGAAAGTAGTCTTTCTAGTGAAGAAGCGAGCACTGAAACTAATGATGAAAATGCAATTAAATTACTAGTAAATGACATTGAAGAAGTACACGGAACCAGAACCAGAACCAGAACCAGAACCAGAACCAGAACCAGAACCAGAACCAGAACCAGAACCAGAACCAGAACCAGAACCAGAACCAGAACCAGAACCAGAACCAGAACCAGAACCAGAACCAAAGAAGAAGACTAAACTCGGTTTTTTCTCTCGATTAAAGCAAGGGTTAACTAAAACTCGTCAAAATATCGGTGGTGGGTTATTCAGTTTATTTCGCGGTAAGCAAATAGATGATGATTTATTTGAAGAATTAGAAACCCATTTGTTAATGGCAGATGTTGGTGTAGAAACGACGGTAAAAATCATTGACTCCCTTACTAAAAGCGCCAAACGTAAACAGTTAAAAGATGCTGAGGTTCTTTACGATTTATTAAAGGCCGAGCTAAAAAAAATAATTGTAGAGGTGAGTCAACCGCTTGAAATTCCCAAAAGTGATGCTCCTTTCGTTATGTTAATGGTTGGTGTGAATGGTGTAGGTAAAACGACTACAATAGGAAAGCTGGCAAAACAATTCCAAGCTGAAGGTAAATCGGTTATGTTAGCCGCAGGCGATACTTTTAGAGCTGCGGCTGTTGAACAGCTACAAGTGTGGGGTGAGCGTAATAATATTCCTGTTATTGCTCAACATACCGGAGCAGATAGTGCGTCGGTTATTTTTGACGCGATAAGTGCAGCTAAAGCACGAAATATTGATGTGCTTCTTGCCGATACAGCGGGTCGTTTACAAAATAAAGCGCACTTAATGGAAGAGCTCAAAAAAATTGTGCGAGTAATGAAAAAACTTGATGTGAATGCACCTCACGAAGTGATGCTTACGCTTGATGCTGGCACAGGTCAAAATGCTTTGAGTCAAACTAAATTGTTTGATGAAGCTGTTGGTTTAACTGGGTTGACTGTAACTAAGCTTGATGGAACAGCTAAAGGCGGCGTTGTTTTTGCCATTGCCGACAAATATAAAATGCCTATTCGTTATTTAGGTGTTGGTGAAGGTATTGATGATTTACGCCCATTCAATGGCGATGATTTTATTGATGCCTTGTTTAGTAAAGAAGCATAAGCAGTAAAGAAACATAAACAGTAACAAAATATAAAATTATTCGGAATAATAAATACAAACACAATTATGATCAGCTTTAGCCACGTTAACAAAACCTACCCCGGCGGTTTTATCGCATTAAAACAAGTTAATTTCACCCTTGAAACGGGTGAAATGGCTTTTTTAACGGGTCATTCAGGCGCAGGAAAAAGTACCTTGTTAAAGTTGATTTCCATGATGGAAAAACCTAGCTCAGGTAGTATTTTAATCAATAATACTGAATTGGCTAAGATTAAATATAAACAAATCCCCTATGTACGTCGTGGTATTGGCATGATTTTTCAAAGCCATAACCTGCTCAAAGACAGAACCATTTTTGATAATGTTGCTTTGCCATTGATTATTGAGGGGGTTAGCAATAAAGAAATTCGCAAACGCGTAGAGACTGCCTTAGATAAAGTACATTTAAGCGCAAAATTAAAATGTTTTCCTCATATGTTATCGGGAGGAGAGCAACAACGTGTTGGTATTGCTCGTGCCATCGTTAACAAACCACCTGTATTGCTCGCGGATGAACCAACGGGTAATTTAGATCCTAAATTATCACTCGATATTATTCGCTTATTCGAAGAGTTTAATGCAGCAGGTGTTACGGTATTAATTGCCACTCATGATCTAGGCCTGATCGCCCGAATGAAATATAGAACGCTAACCCTTAAAGACGGAGTTATGATCAACGATGGTTTAGTTGATGGTTTGCAAGCTCAAGGGATGTTCAATGAGTAATTTCCACTCAAGCAACTTAAAACAACGTGATAATATACTAAGACGTGTATTAACCTTTCCAGCACGGCATATACAACAAGCGGTTGGCAGTTTAGGTGACTTATGGCGTACGCCTTTTACCTCAGTAATGACGGTATTTGTTTTAGGCATTAGTTTAGCGCTTCCGGCAACGTTATATTTATTTGTAAAAAATGCTCAGCAAGTTAGTGAACAATGGGATAGCGCCTCTCAAGTCACTTTGTTTTTAAAATTATCAACAAGTGAGAAAAGCGCTAAAAACTTAGTTAAGCGGATAAAACTATACCCAGAAGTTGATAAAGTACATTATATTTCTGCTAAAAAAGCGTTGAAAGAATTTAAAATTTTATCGGGTTTTGGTCAATCATTAGAATATTTAGATAAAAACCCTTTACCCGCCACACTATTAGTTACGCCAACGCAGCGTTCAAGTCAGGCGAATGCCGCTAATGAATTGTTAATGAAGTTAAAGCAAGAGCGCGAGGTTGAACAAGGAAAGCTAGATCTTGAATGGCTTACTCGTCTAGAAGCCATGGCACAATTGATTAAAGACATTGTTCTTGGCGTCGCTTTATTATTATGTTTATCTGTGGTGTTAATTGTTGGTAATACTATACGTTTAGCTATTTTAAATGAAAAAGATGCTATCGCTATTATGAAATTAGTCGGGGCAACCGACCGCTTTATTCAGCAACCTTTTTTATATAGCGGTATATGGTACGGTATTTTTGGTGGCTTATTATCTTGGTTAGCTGTTAGTTTGTTAGCGCAATATTTATCAAGTGCCATTAGTCAGTTAACCGAACTGTACCAAAGTAACTTTCAACTACAAGGCTTGACGTTTAGCGAAGCACTTACCTTAATTGCTTTTGCTGTGCTACTTGGTTTAATCGGTAGTTATATTTCAGTGCGTAAGCATATAAAAGCGATTGAACCTAATGCAGATTGATTTTTTTATAAATTACAAAAATTAACAAATCTTTAATAAAATAAATGATAGATCGGCTTGTTTTGCCCTTTCTATTACGCTAATGTTTGTCTCCGGTTTTAGACTGTTTTTAGTTTTTGTGCTATAATTACAATGAAGTAAAAAGTAAAATCATTAGAATAAGGGGTTCCCAATTATGAGTAATACCATGCAATTAAGCGTACCGCGCAGCGGTAGTATTGAGGCGTATATGCAATCAGCCTATAGCATTCCCATGCTTACTGCTGAAGAAGAGCATGATCTTGCAACTCGCCTTTTTGACGATAATGATTTACAAGCAGCACAAAAACTTATCATGTCGCATTTACGTTTTGTTATTCATGTAGCCAAAGGTTATTCTGGTTATGGTTTAGCACACGCAGATTTAGTGCAAGAAGGTAATGTTGGTTTAATGAAGGCAGTTAAACGCTTCAACCCTTCAGTAGGTGTGCGTTTAGTTTCATTTGCAGTTCACTGGATTAAAGCTGAAATACATGAGTATGTATTAAAAAATTGGCGTATTGTTAAAGTTGCTACGACGAAAGCACAACGAAAATTATTCTTTAACTTACGTAAGAATAAAAAGCGTTTAGGTTGGTTTAGTCATGATGAAGTTAACACAGTGGCCGAGACTTTAGGCGTTAGCACTAAAGATGTGTTGGAAATGGAAAACCGAATGAGTAGCCATGACCAAGCATTTGAACTTTCTTCTGATGGTGATGATAATGCTAGCGCGAGTAGTTTTTCTCCTGCACAGTATTTAGAAGATAAGCAGTCTGATCTAGCTATTGAAGTAGAAAACTCTAATTGGACAGAGCATGCTAATAATCGTTTGTCTACTGCTTTAGTAGCGCTTGATGATAGAAGCCAAGATATTATTAAAACGCGTTGGTTAAGTGAAAGCAAATCAACCCTACAAGAATTAGCTAATAAATATAAAATTTCAGCTGAGCGTGTTCGTCAACTAGAAAAAAATGCTCTAAATAAACTGAAAAACACCATGGTTTTGTAGCGTACAGATATTATTGTTTGAATGTTTTAAAACCGACTTAAGTCGGTTTTTATTTATAAAATAACTACTAGTAAATTGTGGTTGTTTTGTTACACTAACTGCTGAATAATAATACAAATAACGATTTATCCTTTAATAAGCCTTGCTTTAAAGAGATACTAGAGTACAAGGAAGCTTGATGAAACCAGCATTTCTAAACGTATTGAAATTGCAGTCTAAAGAAAAATCTTTATTGCAAGATTTACACGGTGTTAATGAGCTAATCATACACGAGAAAGCTTGCTGTGAAGCCTTGAAACAAAAACATAGTCTCGAATTAGAGTCACTAATAGCTGAGCGTACCCAAGAGTTGCAAGCTGCCAACTTAAACTTACGTATGCAAATAGCTGAACGTCGAAAAGCTGAAGAGCAACTTTATTTTGATGCCCACCATGATATTTTAACAAAACTTCCTAATCGAGCGATGTTGACTAGTAGTCTTGATTATGCTCTTCGCCACTTAAAGCGCCATCCAGAGCAAAGGTTTGCAGTGCTTTTTATTGATCTTGATCGCTTTAAACTAATTAATGACACATTAGGCCATCATGCGGGCGATCTATTTTTAGTTGAAATTGCCAAACGATTAACTGCTTGTATTCGCGATAATGATGTACTTGCCCGATTAGGCGGAGATGAATTCGTTATATTGTTAGACTCGTTAAAATTTGATGATGCAGAAGATATTGCTGAGCGTATTATTAAGGCTACAGAGCAGCCTTACACCATAGACAATAACACATTGCATTCAAGTGCTAGTATAGGTATTGCTTTATGCGGTAATCACTATAAAGATGCTGGCGAAATATTGCGAGATGCTGATGCAGCAATGTATGAAGCAAAAAGTTTGGGGCGTGGTCGTTATGTGTTTTTTGATGACAGTATGCGTGACAAATTAATTGCTACTATGACTTTAGAGCAAGAATTACGACAAGCAATTGCGCTGCAACAATTTGAATTACATTACCAAAAAATATCTGATCTGCAGAGTTCCGTAACCATTGGATTTGAAGCCTTATTACGTTGGCAACATCCATCAAAAGGGTTGTTAACACCAAGTGAATTTTTATATCTGGCAGAAGAAACAGGTGTCATTTTAGCAATCGAAAATTGGGTCATTGAAGAAGTTGATCGACAATTATATTTATGGCGAAATAATACTAATTATAAGCATGCTTTTATTGCTATTAACCTATCAGGGCGACACCTAACCCAAATTAATCAATTGCAAAAGCTAATTGCTTTAATAAAAAAACAATCTTTTGAACCACAACGACTTATTTTAGAGTTTAACGAAATAGGATTTTGTAATAACACTGAAATAGCACTGAAATCATTATATAAATTAAAACAGTTAGGTGTAAAACTAGCTCTGGATGACTATGCGTCAGGTGTTTCATCATTTAGCTTTTTACATAATTACCCGTTCGAGTTTATTAAATTAGATCGTAGTTTTATTAAGACCTTAAAAAACAACGATAAAAACCTTTCTTTAGTGAAATTATTACGTGAACTTGGTGAGAAATTTGGTTATCGATTGGTGGCTGAAGGTATTGAGTGTGAAGAGGTAATGGAAAAACTTCATTCCGTTGGTTGTGATTTTGGTCAAGGCTACCATATTAGCAAACCTAAAAAACTACCTAGTAATGTTAATAGTGAATCAGATAATAGTAAACTAGACAAAAATTGTGCATAGCCCCATCAACAATTAACAACTTTATTTGAATTTTTTTTAGCACATTCTTTTATTAAGGAGTCTGTGCTTTTTCTCGTTTAATGCCTTTGTTTAGGCGTATCATGAGTATATACTCATGATACGTTGAGTATGTACTTTGAATAATTAAATTATAGGAGATCGTTATGGGTGGTATCAGTATTTGGCAGCTATTAATTGTTGCTGTTATTGTCGTTTTATTATTTGGCACTAAAAAATTACGTAATTTAGGTGGTGATTTAGGCTCAGCAGTTAAAGGCTTTAAGAATGCCATTGGCGATGAAAAAAAAGCTGACAATTCTGTTTCTAATCAAGCAGAAAAAAGTTCAGATACATTAGATAATAACAGCGGTGAAACGAGCAAAGTAAAAGAAAGCCACAAAGAACAGGTATAATTGATGTTTGATATTGGTTTTTGGGAGTTAACGCTAATTGGTATTATAGGGTTAGTTGTATTAGGACCTGAGCGTTTACCCGTAGCAATTCGTACAATAAAAAGTTGGATTACTGGCGTACGACAATTCAGTGACACGATGAAGTCAGAATTAACTGAAGAATTACGTATTCATGAATTACATGCTAACTTAAAAACAGCTGAACAAGGTGGAATGACTAATTTGAGTCCAGAAGTGGCCGAATCTGTTAAATCATTACAAGAGGCTGCGGCAGCAGTGAATGAGCCATTTAAAAAACTCGATACTAGCGCATTAGATTCTATGATAACCACTTCATTAGAAACACAAAAATCTAATAGCACAGTCGTTGACGATACTTCATCTCATGATCCCATTAGCACTGACAAATCAGCGCCAGATCAAATTTGTAATAAGAAGTAAGTAACATGAGTTCATCACCAGAACAAGCTGAGCCGGTAAAAAGCGCCTCGCTTTTCGATCATCTACTTGAATTACGAACCCGTTTATTACACGCCGTGATAGGCGTTTTAGTGGTGTTTTGTAGTTTGGTTTATTTTGCTCAAGATATATATCAATACCTAGCGCAACCGTTGTTGCAAACCATGCCTGCTGGTTCGCAAATGATTGCAACTGACGTAGCTTCACCTTTTTTTGCACCATTTAAGTTAACCATAGTGTTATCAGTTTTTCTTTCTATGCCCTATCTTTTGTATCAAATGTGGTCATTTATTGCGCCTGGTTTATATCGGAATGAAAAACGATTAATTGCCCCCTTAATGTTTGGATCAACTTTGCTTTTTTATGGTGGTATTGCTTTTGCTTACTTTATTGTCTTCCCCGTTGTTTTTGCTTTTTTCACCTCTGTAGCACCGGAAGGCGTGGTTATTGCAACTGACATTAGTAGTTATCTTGATTTTGTGTTAAAGCTGTTTTTTGCTTTTGGCGCTGCCTTTGAAATCCCAGTAGTTATAATTTTACTGTGCTGGACGGGTATAACAAGCCCTGATAATCTTCGAAAAAAACGCCCATATATGGTTGTTGGTGCTTTTGTTATTGGTATGCTGTTAACGCCACCAGATATTATTTCTCAGTCTATGTTAGCGATACCTATGTTATTTTTATTTGAGCTAGGTATTATTATTGCTTCGATGTACCATAAAAAAGACGAAGAAACTGAGGGTATTGAATCATAGCCATGATAGATATTGGTGTTAATTTAACAAATAAGCGCTTTGACAAAGATAGAGCGGAAGTTATTAGCCGCGCTAAAAGTAAAGGTGTAGCGAAGTTATTAATTACTGGCACTAATGTTGATGAAAGCCAAGCAGCATTATTACTGTGTAGAGATTATCAAGATCAGTTTCCTGATACTTTATATGCAACCGCAGGAGTACACCCTCATTATGCTGATGGTGTAGCCGAGGGTTACTTAACTCAATTAACAAAGCTTGCTCGACAACCTCAAGTGAAAGCTATTGGCGAGTGTGGATTAGACTTCAATCGTAATTTTTCTGCACCACAGCAACAAATACAAGTATTTAAAGCACAAATACGTTTAGCTGCACAATTAAATATGCCTCTTTTTTTGCACCAACGTGATGCCTTTGAACCATGGTTTACTGAATTAAAGCCATTTTTAAATAAGGTGCCCGCGATGGTAGCCCATTGCTTTACTGGTAATAAAGAAGAATTACAGCAATGTTTAGCCGCAGGTATGTATATAGGTATTACGGGCTGGGTGTGTGATGAACGCCGTGGCACAGCATTGCAAGATATTATTAGCTTAATTCCGCTTGATCGTTTGTTAATTGAAACCGATGCGCCATACTTAACACCAAGAACCATAAGGCCTCGCCCTAAAAGCAGCCGTAACGAGCCTAGTTATTTAAGCTATGTTCTTGAAAAAATAAGTGATGTTATAGGTGTTGATCAGCAAGACATTGCCTGTCAAACTAATTTAAATACGCGTAAAGTTTTTAACCTATAAAGAGTGATACTGTGACTAATGATCCTCAATTAATTCAAGTACTTTATCAAGGCATCATTGTTGGCTTTGCTATTGCTTTTATGATCTTGCTGCTGGTGATGTACTTATTTAATCGTAAGCATATGGATAAACAGCAGGATTTAGCTGAACAGTTATTGAAGGCGCATGAAAAGGCTAAAAATATAGAGAAAACCCATCAATTGTTATTGCAAGAGTTACAACAAAGCCAAGACCAACTTGAAGAAAAAGTGCAAGAACGAACCTTAGAATTACATATTACCCTGCAGGAATTAGAAGAGTCTAATCAAGAACTTAAGAAAAAAACTACGATAGATGAATTAACAGGGCTTTTTAATCGTCGTTGTTATGATGAAAAAATATTAGCAGAATATCGACGTAGCAAACGTAACCGAACCCAGTTGAGCTTAGTGATTATCGACATAGATTTTTTTAAATCCGTGAATGATAACCATGGGCATATTGCTGGCGATCAGTGTTTAGTCTGGCTAAGTGCACAGATTAAAAAAAGCTTAAAGCGAAGTAGTGATACAGCTTTTCGTTACGGAGGTGAAGAATTTTGCTTAGTGTTATCTGATACAGACGCTGCAGGTGCTATGGTATTAGCAGAAGCTTTAAGGCAGCACGTAGAACAACACATTTTTCAATATGAAAATACGGCTATTCCATTAACAATAAGCTGTGGTGTTAGCACGTATACACAGCAAAAAGGTGTGCAGCCTGAACAGCTTTTTATTTGTGCTGATAAGGCGCTTTATCAGGCAAAACACAGTGGTAGAAATCAAGTACAAGCATACCAGTTTAAAGACGAATCATTTACAGAATAATCATTTACAGAAAAGTAATTTACAAAAGAGTAATTTATGAATAATAGTGACTTTTTACAATCTCCCTTTGGGCAATACCCTGCGCGTCGCATGCGAAGAATGCGTAAAGATAACCATACTCGCCGTTTAATGGCAGAAAGCCAACTAACAGTGAATGATTTGATTTATCCCGTTTTTGTCTTGGAAGGTGAGAATCAGCGTGAAGCCATTGCTTCAATGCCAGGAGTCGAACGAAAAAGCATTGATTTATTACTCGAAGAAGCGCAAGAACTCGTTGATTTAGGCATTCCTGCAATTGCCTTATTTCCTGTAACGCCCAATGATAAAAAATCATTAATGGCAGAGGAAGCTTATAATCCTGAAGGCTTGGCACAGCGTGCAGTTAGAGCTTTAAAAGCTAAGTTTCCAGAATTAGCAGTGATCACCGATGTTGCTCTAGACCCTTTTACCACTCATGGGCAGGACGGTATATTAAGTGAAAGCGATGATAACAAAGCTGGCGCAACGGGTTACGTTGTTAACGACGTGACTAAAGGTATATTAGTAAAACAAGCTTTATCGCACGCTCAAGCTGGCGCTGACATTGTTGCGCCGTCAGATATGATGGATGGTCGTGTAGGCGCAATTCGCCAAGGATTAGAAGAAAACGGCTTTGTGAACACTAAAATTTTAGCTTACTCAGCCAAATATGCGTCTAATTACTATGGCCCATTTCGTGATGCCGTTGGCTCTGCTGGTAATTTAAAGGGCGGTGACAAACATACCTATCAAATGGATCCAGCTAATAGTAACGAAGCATTGCACGAAGTTGCTCAAGATATTGCTGAAGGCGCAGATATGGTAATGGTTAAGCCAGGCATGCCTTATTTGGATATAGTGCGCCGAGTAAAGGATACCTTTGCTGTGCCAACGTATGCTTATCAAGTAAGTGGTGAATATGCTATGCATATGGCGGCCATTCAAAATGGCTGGTTAGCAGAGAAGCCTTGCGTAATGGAGGGATTACTTGCCTTTAAACGTGCTGGTGCCGACGGCATTTTAACTTATTTTGCCAAACAAGTAGCACAATGGCTGAAGGAAGATAAATAACCAAATTGTGAGTAACTCGTTTTAAGTTACAAGTTACTACTTAGCGGTTTGACTCGGTATCATTTCAAACAATAATCCTTCACGCAGCGCGCCTTTAGATAATTTAAGCTCTTTAATTTTCAAACAATTAAAGAGCGCAATTAATATACTTAAACCACTGGCTAGCACGGGTGCTCTGTCAGCTCTTAATCCAGAAAAAAAACCAGCAAAAACATCATTACTTTCACTGTTACTTTTGTTATTACAATCAGTAAGAGCATCTATAGTCTTAATGTTAATAAGTGCCTGCTTTATTTCTTGTAAAAAACCTGCCGTTATAACCACTTTTTGTTGACGGGAAATTAGAATTTCAGCTAATGCTTGCATAGTGCCAGAGCTACCAACAACTGATTGCCAACCAATATTAATAAAATCTGCTTTGATAGGGTTAATTATATCGTTACTTGCCTGAATGGCGGCATTAAAGTTTGTGTTTGTAAGTTGTCCGTCAGTAAAGTATTTTTCTTTAAAACTTACACAACCTAAATTTAAACTCAGGGCTTTATTGGCATTAAAACCGTTACCAATAATTAACTCGGTACTGGCACCGCCAATATCAAGCACTAGGCGTTTTTTATTCTCATTTTCACTCGTATGCGCCATACCACTATAAATCATAAAAGCTTCTTGCTCACCAGACAGTAAGTGTATTTTTTTAGGTAATAAGTTATTGGCAACAATAAGAAACTTATCACGATTTACTGCAATTCTTAATGTTGCGGTGGCAACGAGTTGGATGTTTTTAGGGGGGATGCTAGCAAGGTGTTTGCTGAATAACGTTATACAGTCGAGGCCTCGCTTAATAGTCTCTTCATTTAACTCATTTTTGTTATTAAGACCTGCAGCTAAACGTATTTTTTGTTTAACTTTAGCGATTGTTTTAAATTTATTGTTTACTAAAGAGGAGATTGATAAATGAAAGCTGTTAGAGCCTAAATCAACCACAGCATAATGGTGATCATCATACTGTGGAATTTTATCTGAATTAATCATTTAAAATTGTTAAAAAATTAACGACGAGGGCGATAGTTACTATTGCCACTGCGATTTCCTTGTCGATTACCATTACGATTTCCGCCAGGTTTATAACGACGTTGGCGAGGCTTAGGTCGAGGTAAATCCTCTAGCAAGGCATCGTGATCATAGTTAGTTACGGGTAAGGCATGTTCAATGTAGGTTTCAATGTCAGATAAATTAAAAACATATTGTTCACAAGCTAAACTAATAGCATGACCTGTAGCACCAGCACGGCCTGTACGACCAATTCTATGAACATAATCTTCACAATCATCAGGTAAATCATAGTTAAATACATGCGTTACTGCAGGAATATGTAAACCTCGAGCGGCAACATCCGTTGCTACTAAAAAGTCTAAGCTACCATCAGAAAATTGTTCTAATATTTTTACACGTTTTTTCTGTGGCACGTCACCTGTTAATAAACCAACTCTTAATTTATCAATCACTAAATGATCGTAAACTTTCTCACAAACATGCTTGGTGTTGGCAAAAATAATCGCTTTTTCAGGCCAGTCTTCTTCTATTAAGGTTTGTAATAAAGCCATCTTGTCTTCATTAGACGGGTAAAATAGCTCTTCAGAAATTCTTATGTTAGTTTTTTGTTCCGGGGCAATCTCAACACTCGTTGGATCGTTCATGTGATCAAAAGCAAGTTCTTTGACTCGAAATGATAAAGTTGCCGAAAATAACATGCTTAAGCGCTCAGTGGCTGGAGGCATTTTATTAAACATATAACGAATATCTTTAATGAAACCTAAATCGAACATTCTGTCGGCTTCATCAAGCACAATTGCTTCAATATTATTGAGGTTGTATATGTCTTGTTTTAAATAATCAATTAAACGGCCACAAGTGCCAATTAATATATCTACGCCTTGTTCTAACTCTAAGCGTTGGCTTTCATAGCCTTCACCACCATAAACAAGACCAAGACGAAGCCCGGTACTTTTAGATATTTCGATTGCATCGCGATGAATTTGAATAGCTAATTCACGCGTTGGTGCCATAATCAACGCTCTAGGTTGGTTATGCGTTGGCGCTTCTTTTTGCAATAATTGATGGAAAGTTGCGGCTAAAAAGGCAATGGTTTTACCTTCACCTGTTTGTGCTTGGCCAGCTATGTCGGTGCCTTGAAGCAATACAGGTAAAGATTGTTCCTGAATAGACGTACAATATTCGAAGCCCATGGCTTCTAATCCGGTTACTACTTGTGGAGCAAGATTTAAGTCAGCGAATTTTGTTTCAGTTAAGTGTGTTTTTTTCATGGCGCTAGCTTAGCATTTTTGCTGAGATAATAACTGCCTATTTAACTAATTAATTATTTTAATGATGTTTTATTAACGCTTAAAGTTATTAAAACAAACTTGAAACCTTAACAATTGCCCATATAAAAGGTACTATAATTATTAAAATTAATACATTGGCACTATTGCCATAACCAACGGAGAATATGATGAGCGATAAAATTATTCAGTTAACTGATGATAGTTTTGAAGCGGATGTTTTACAGGCATCAGGTTTAGTACTGGTTGATTTTTGGGCTGAATGGTGTGGTCCTTGTAAAATGATAGCGCCAGTGCTTGAAGATATTGCTACAGAATACGAAGGTAAAGTAGTGATAGGCAAATTAAATATTGATGAAAATTCAGACTCAGCACCAAAATATGGCGTTCGTGGCATTCCAACGTTATTATTATTTAAAAATGGTGAAATAGCCGATACAAAAGTAGGTGCGCTATCTAAAACGCAATTGAAAGAATTTTTAGATAAAAACTTATAACTTTGTATCTAAAAATCTAAATGTAAAATCAGCGACGACCTCGTTGGTTTTACATTTACTTGGCATGTAACATCGTTTCTGTAAATAAGTACCTTTACCTAGCTCAAATTTAATGCTAGCATTCAAAATCTAAGTAAAAATCAACATATCTTTATACCCACTCTCTTTATTTATGCTCTTTATTTTTTCGATGGCTAAAATTTAATACCTGTCGTTTGACACAATCAATAATCACTTAAAAACAATTTAAGAACCTCTATGAATCTTACCGAACTAAAAGAAAAATCTGCTAGCGAACTTGTTAAGCTAGCTGAAACGATGAAGCTAGACAACCTTGCTAGAGCTCGCAAGCAAGATATTATCTTTGCTATTTTGAAAAAACATGCTGAAAATGACAATGACATCTTTGGCGAAGGCGTTTTAGAAATTTTACAAGATGGTTTTGGGTTTTTACGCTCGGCAGACTCTTCTTATTTAGCTGGTCCTGATGACATTTATGTTTCACCAAGTCAAATTCGCCGTTTTAGTATGCGTACTGGTGACACTATTCAAGGTAAGATTCGTTCACCGAAAAAAGGTGAGCGCTACTTTGCTTTATTGAAAGTAACAGAAGTTAACTTCGATCGTCCTGAGAATGCTCGCAATAAAATTTTATTTGAAAATTTAACGCCTATTCATCCAACTGATCGTATGATCATGGAACGTGGTAATGGTTCAACAGAAGATATTACCGCACGCGTTTTAGATTTAGCATCACCTATCGGCAAAGGCCAGCGTGGTTTAATCGTAGCGCCGCCTAAAGCAGGTAAAACATTATTATTACAAAATATCGCGCAAAGTATTGCTCATAATCACCCAGATGCTGAATTAATGGTGTTGTTAATTGATGAGCGCCCAGAAGAAGTGACTGAAATGCAGCGCTTGGTAAAAGGTGAAGTTATTGCTTCGACCTTTGATGAGCCAGCAAGCCGTCATGTACAAGTAGCTGAAATGGTAATCGAAAAAGCAAAACGTTTAGTAGAGCATAAAAAAGATGTTGTTATCTTACTTGACTCAATTACCCGTTTAGCTCGTGCTTATAACACGGTTATTCCTTCGTCAGGTAAAATATTAACAGGTGGTGTAGATGCTAACGCTTTACATCGCCCTAAGCGCTTTTTTGGCGCCGCGCGTAATATTGAAGAAGGTGGTAGTTTAACCATTATTGCCACAGCATTAGTTGAAACCGGCTCTAAAATGGATGAAGTTATCTACGAAGAGTTTAAAGGCACAGGTAATATGGAATTACATCTGTCTCGTAAAATTTCAGAAAAACGTGTTTTCCCAGCGATAAATATCAACCGCAGTGGTACTCGTCGCGAAGAGCTTATTACTAAGCCAGATGAATTACAAAAAATGTGGATTTTGCGTAAAATTGTTCATGAAATGGATGAAGTCGGCGCAATTGAATTCCTTATTGATAAATTAGCTATGACGAAAACTAATAACGAATTTTTTGATTCAATGAAACGTAAGTAAACTATTATTCTTAATAAATACTATAAAAACCAGTCTTTTCGGCTGGTTTTTTTATTTGAAATATTAATGACAAAATCAACCTTATGAAATACAAAGATTTAAGAGACTTTATCAGTCAGTTAGAAAAGATGGGTCAACTAAAGCGTATTACCGCGCCTATTTCAACTCACCTTGCCATGACTGAAATTAGCGATCGTACCTTACGCGCTAAAGGCCCTGCGTTGCTGTTTGAAAATGCTGTTGATGAAAATGATCAACCTTATAATATGCCCGTGCTAACTAATTTGTTTGGCACGCCAGATCGTGTTGCGCTTGCCATGGGACAAGAAAATGTTGGCGCCTTACGTGATGTTGGTAAGTTGTTAGCTATGTTGAAAGAGCCTGAGCCACCAAAAGGTTTTCGTGATGCGTTAGGCAAAATCCCCATTTATAAGCAAGTATTGAATATGCCAACTAAAGTGATTAAGAAAGCACTTTGTCAGCAAATAGTATTAAGTGGTGATGATGTTGACTTAACTAAGTTACCTATTCAAACTTGTTGGCCAGGTGATGTAGCGCCGCTAATTACGTGGGGTTTAACCATCACTAAAGGGCCACATAAAGAACGACAAAATTTAGGCATTTATCGTCAACAAGTATTATCAAAAAATAAAGTTATTATGCGCTGGTTATCACATCGAGGTGGTGCGTTAGATTTTCAAGAGTTTAAAAAGACTAATCCAGGTGAAAAATATCCAGTATCTGTCGCGTTAGGTGCAGATCCAGCTACTATTCTAGGTGCAGTAACGCCAGTGCCAGATACCTTATCGGAATATGCCTTTGCTGGCTTGTTACGTGGCGCGAAAACAGAAGTAACAAAATCAATTAGTAACGATTTACAAGTGCCTGCGACGGCTGAAATTATTTTGGAGGGCTATTTAGATCCAGAAGAAACCGCGCCAGAAGGCCCTTATGGTGATCATACTGGTTATTATAATGAAGTTGATAATTTCCCCGTATTCACCGTAACGCATATTACCATGCGTAAAGATGCTATTTATCACAGTACTTATACGGGTCGTCCGCCAGATGAACCTGCTATTTTAGGTGTCGCATTAAACGAAGTATTTGTCCCTATTTTACAAAAACAATTTCCAGAGATCACCGATTTTTATTTACCTCCAGAAGGTTGCTCTTATCGTTTAGCTGTTGTCACGATTAAAAAACAATATGCAGGGCATGCAAAACGCGTGATGATGGGCGTTTGGTCATTTTTACGTCAGTTTATGTATACCAAATTTGTGATTGTTTGTGATGACGATGTTGATGCACGCAATTGGGAAGATGTTATTTGGGCAATGACGACCCGTATGGATCCTAGCCGAGATACCGTGTTGATTGAAAACACCCCAATTGATTATCTTGACTTTGCTTCACCTGTTTCGGGTTTAGGCTCAAAAATGGGCTTAGATGCCACCAATAAATGGCCTGGTGAAACAAACAGAGAGTGGGGCGAGCCCATAGTAATGGATGAAGCTGTTAAACAGCATATCGATGATATTTGGGATGATTTAGCAATTTGTCCAACAGAAGAAGGTTAACCAGAGTGATGAAAAGCATTAGTTGTAAAGTAGAATCAATAACAGCATTAACGGTACATGTATTTAAAGTGTTATTAAAGCCTAGCGAAAAAGTTGATTTCATTGCAGGGCAATATTTAAATTTTGTCATGAATGATGAAGACAAGCGTTCTTTTTCTATCGCAAGCTCGCCAAGTAATCGTTTTATTGAGTTGCAAATAGGCGCCTCTGTTGCCGATAGTTATCCTATGCAGGTTATTGAGCGTATTAAATCAGCTCAAGCGACTAACGAATCAATAACAATAGAAATCCCATTAGGCGATGCGCAATTACGTACTAACAGTGAACGACCATTATTGTTATTAGCAGGCGGCACAGGCTTTTCTTATATAAAATCAATGATTGACTATTTAGCTGAACAAAACTCTCAACGTCATATCATGGTGTATTGGGGTTTACGTGACTTAGATGCCGCTTATGAGTTAGAAAAAACGGCAAATATCATAGCAACATTACCACATGCTAGTTTTATTCCTGTGATTGAAAATATAAATGAAAACACAACGGAAAATAAAACTGAAACTGGTAATAAAGGTATTTGGCAAGGTAAAACTGGCTTAGTACATAAAGTGGCGATGGACGACATTACCAATTTAGAACCTTACGATATTTATCTTGCAGGTCGTTTTGATATGGTTGGTGCTATCCGCAATGATTTTGTTGAGCGTGGCGCATTGCTAGAGCATATGTACGCCGATGCTTTTGCTTTTCTTTAGCTTGATAGATAGGTATCAATAGCCCCAAACCACCTCAGTCAAAGTTGGATGTACTTAGCGATTGTAATGAACTCATATGCTCGACGTATCATCGGGTGGTCAATCCATAAAAGAATGACAGTAGATTTGGTAGAGCGAGCCATGCGAATGGATCTAAATCTTAGAAGTCCGACTGAGGGGTTGTCTTTCACCGTGACAGAAGCTCTCAGTATACTAGCCATTGTCTTCAACGACGGTTAAAAATAACCAGATTGCCGCTTCATGAGTGGTCGTGGTGCCTGTTTGGATAATGCCGTTGTTGAAGCTTATATCCGATATTATAATCAGATCAGGCTTCATACATCAAATGATAATTACTCTCCAATTGAGTTTGAGCAGTCCACAATAAATGTGTCTTATGTTGCCTGACCAGAA
>Ga0209826_1000901_pt1 | contig 21279 bp, 19 predicted proteins | sample GOMGulsemesocosm_5_FD_184637 | JGI IMG/M metagenome (GOLD analysis project Ga0209826, IMG submission 184637) | Methane-oxidizing microbial communities from mesocosms in the Gulf of Mexico - GOM15C Gulf of Mexico (SPAdes) (version 2) | ecosystem: Environmental > Aquatic > Marine > Cold seeps... | reverse complement strand
AAGGCACAACTTGGAAGAGGGTATAATGGGCAAGGAACGGCTTTATCTTTTCGACACAACATTGCGTGACGGAGCGCAAACCCAAGGCGTGGATTTCAGTGTTGAAGACAAGACCATTATTGCCGAAGCTCTTGATAAGCTAGGTATTGATTATGTTGAAGGCGGTTGGCCCGGCGCCAATCCCGGTGATACGGAATTCTTTGCCAATCCACCAAAGTTAAAAAATGCTGTTTTTACAGCCTTTGGAATGACACGACGTTCAGGACGAAGCGCATCCAATGATACGGGCTTAAAAGCCGTACTGGACGCGGAGACACCGGGTGTTTGTTTGGTGGGTAAAAGCTGGGACTATCAAGTAGAGGTGGCCCTAGGCATTACTAACGATGAGAATCTCAAACTTATTTCATCCAGTATAGAAGAATGCGTACGCCTTGGTCGGGAAGCTATGTATGACGCTGAACATTTCTTTGATGGTTATAAAGCCAATCCTGACTTTGCATTGTCCTGCTTGAAAGCAGCCTATGATGCCGGCGCCCGCTGGTGCATTTTATGCGATACCAATGGTGGTACTATGCCCCATGAAGTAAGCGCTATTGTGTCCGAAGTAGTAAAGCATATACCGGGCGACCATTTGGGAATCCATACCCATAACGATACAGAAAATGCCGTATCGAATACACTCGCCGCCGTTTTGGCAGGGGTTCGCCATGTGCAAGGAACCCTAAATGGCCTTGGTGAGAGATGTGGTAACGCCAATATGGTAAGCCTGATCCCAACATTTTTGTTGAAAGAGCCTTTCAAAACAAAATTTGAGACGGGAATTACAGCGTCAGGACTTAAAAGTCTAAAGTCTGTATCGAACTTGCTAGACGAGTTACTTAATCGAGCGCCAAACCGTCATCAACCTTATGTCGGCGCTTCTGCCTTTAGTCATAAGGGCGGCTTACATGTATCGGCAGTTCAAAAAGATCCGAAAACATACGAGCATATTGATCCACCCTTAGTGGGAAATAAGCGGGTTATTCCTGTATCTGACCAATCCGGTCGATCCAATATTCTGGCCCAATTAAAAGATCTTGGCCTTGATATCGATCCAAAAGATCCAAAGGTAGATCGTCTTCTAGAGGATGTGAAAGAACGGGAATTTAGAGGCTATGCGTATGATAGTGCTCTTGCCAGTTTTGAGTTAATGGCCCGTCGTCGCCTTGGCTTATTACCTGACTATTTTGATGTTGAAAGTTTCCGTGTGCAAGTGGAACGCCGACATAATGCAAATGGGGAACTGGTTACTGTTGCTGATGCCGTGGTGAAAGTTGTTGTTGATGGAAAACGGCACTTGTCAGTGGGTGAGGGGAATGGCCCCGTTAATGCCTTAGATACGGCGCTGCGGAAAGATCTAGGTAAATATTCTGAATATATTAGTGATCTTCGCCTGGCTGACTTCAAAGTTCGAATTTTAAATACGGGTACGGAAGCAATTACCCGCGTGATGATTGAAAGCACGGACGATAGTCGTCATCGCTGGTTTACAATTGGTGTGTCACCAAACATTGTTGATGCATCCTTTGCAGCCCTTATTGACAGTATCAATTACAAGCTTCTTCGCGAGGGTGCCCCAGCGGGCCTTTAAGCGTTATAGAAAGATAAATTCCATGACTGCGGCAGAAAACGCCCCGGCGATCATTCTTGTTGAACCCCAAATGGGGGAGAATATTGGTGCCTCGGCACGGGCTATGTTAAATTTTGGCTTGACTGATCTGCGTCTTGTAAAACCTAGAGATGGTTGGCCTAATGAGCGGGCTGTTGCAATGGCAGCAAGTGCTGATGCCGTTCTTGCTAATGCGCAAGTTTTCGATAGCGTGGCAGCCGCGACTGCAAATTTACATCATGTTTACGCTGCCACCGCCCGCCCTCGAGACATGATCAAACATGTTGTTACCCCGAGAAAAGCGGCATCGGATCTACGTAAATTCTCTGCCCAAAATGAAAAAAGCGGTATTTTATTTGGTAAAGAGAGTTCGGGCTTATCTGGAGATGACATAACCCTGTCTGACGCAATTATTACGGTCCCCTTAAATCCTGACTTTTCCTCCATCAATTTGGCGCAAGCTGTTCTTCTTTTAGGATATGAATGGTTTCAGGTGACTGACGAAACACCTGATGAGTACATTACGAATGAAGAACGACCGGCAACAAAAGAAGAACTTACCCATCTATTCAACAGGTTGGAAACAGAGCTGACTACGAACGGGTATTTTGACAAAATGCTTCCTCGTAAACCTGTAATTTTGAAAAATATGCGGAATATGTTTCAGCGATTTGGGTTAATGGAATCCGATATTCGTGCCTTTCAAGGTATCGTAAAGGGGCTGACATATGTTAGACGAGACAAAAATAATAAATAATAATATCGAACGACAAGCAAATCATTGTCTATGTCTATCTAATTGTTTTTGGCTTTAAACTTGATACTGTTAAAGGGAGTATTAGATTACGTTTTAAGGCTGTTAAGCCTCGGATCAGGCGGTATTCACGCACTTATCAATTTTAATTATAGAAAAACCTGCCCTTATAGTTATTCAAATGTTGGGAAGTGTTTGTATTTAAAATGAATGACGGAGAAAAAACTCTTGAAGCCTGCGTAATCTATGATGAAAATGGTGCATTGGTCGCCTGCGATGAAAACTTTCAAACATTGTATAGTTATTCTCAAGAAGATGTAGCAGCTGGTGTTCATTATGCTGAACTGGATAAAATGGATATTGAGCGTGGAATAGTTGTTCCAGGCAGTAAATATTCAGGATCGGCAGACTATTTAGAAAAAAAAAGAACTTATCGACGTGAATTGAAGGGGAGTTTTATTGTTCAGCTTGCGGATGGACGAACAATAAAAATAACCGATAGACCACTATCTACGGGTGGGTTTGTAAGTATCCAATCAGATATAACAGAGCTTAATCGTGTTAATGAAACACTCCAGAGAACAAGTGATTTGTTCATGTCTGCATTTCACATTAATAGCAGTATTTGTACTATATCAATTCTTGAAACGGGAGAATTTATCGAAGTAAATGGAGCTTGGGTTGAAACTCTGGGGTACGAGCGATTAGAAGCAATCGGTAAGACTTCTGCTGAGCTTAATATTTGGGACGTCGATAATCGTAGGCAAATACTGTCTCAATTGAAAAGAGACGGGTTCTTGAGGGATTTTCAAAGTTCCTTAATAACAAAGAGTGGTCAGAAGCGCGAATTCCTTATGAGTGCCAATATCCTGACTGTAACAGGCACTGAACTATTGTTCTTTTCCGGCAAAGACATTACTGAAAAAATTAAAAATCAAAAAGTGTTGGAAGAAAGCCAAAAACAATTTGCAGACTTTACCCGTTCCAGTTCTGATTGGCATTGGCAAACTGATACCACCGGAATTTTTACGTATATCTCCCCCGATGTTGAGCTCGCAACAGGAATATCTCAAAAAAATTATATAGGAAATTCTATTTGGGGCATGTTGGTGGGGGAAATGGCTGAACAAAGGTCTCTCAAATATATGAAAGACTGTTTCATAAATCGAAACCCCTATAGAGATCTGGTTTATTGGCGAACACAAGAAACAACTGGTAAAAAAATCTGGGTGAGGGCGAATGGTGTTCCTTTTTACGATGTAAATGGAAATTTCTCTGGTTTTCGTGGATCTTCATCTAACGTGACAGAACAAAAAAATTTGGAAGAGAGATTACAACAGTCTCAAAAAATGGAGGCTGTAGGGCAATTAACAGGCGGCGTTGCCCATGATTTCAATAACCTACTAGCAGTTATATTAGGGAATATGGACTTGTTGAAGGATACGTTGAATGATGGTGACCCTATAGATATAAAACAGGTGGATGCTGTTATTCGAGCTGCTGAACGGGGAGCAGAACTTACTCAGAATATGCTCGCTTTCTCCCGTAAGCAGACTTTGATGCCGGAGGAAATTAGACTGGAAACGCAAGTGTCAGCGATGATTTCTCTGCTTAAACGAACACTGGGCGAGGCTATTGAGGTTAATGTTCGGTTCGAGACGGATTTATGGACTTGTCATGCTGATCCTGGAAAAATGGAAAATGCTTTATTAAATTTGTCGATCAACGCAAGGGACGCCATGGAGGGGGGAGGCGTGCTGACAATTGAAGTGGAAAATGTCACCTTGTCCTCTGATTATGCAAAAAAACACAGGAATCTTCGTCCGGGTAATTATGTGATGATGGCCGTTAGCGATACTGGTACCGGTATTGCGGCAGACGTGGTCGATCATGTGTTCGAACCTTTCTATACAACGAAAGAGACTGGTAAAGGGACCGGGTTGGGTTTGAGCATGGTGTATGGATTTGCACAGCAATCAGATGGACATCTATCCTTACAGTCTGAAGTTGGAGTTGGAACCCGTGTTGAACTTTATCTACCTCAATCAGAAGAAGTAAAGATCAAAGCCTAGGAACTAAGAAAACGGTCATTAAAACTTGAAATATGGTTTATTAAAAAATAAAAATAGGGACTATAAGCGTGTCGAAAATTCAAGAAGGTTATGCAGATCTCGGGCATATAAAATTACACTATGCAGAATCTGGTGCAGAGAATGAAGAATTAGTGATCTTCCTTCATGGTTTTCCTGAGTTTTGGTATACATGGCGTAAACAGCTGCCTGTTGTAGGTAAAAAATACCATGCAGTTGCTCCGGATTTGAGAGGGTATAATTTATCTGATAAACCCGAAAGAATTGAAGATTATCGAATTAATCATTTGATTAAGGATGTCTTGGCATTAGCCAAATATTTCGGAAAACAAAAATTTTACCTGGTGTCTCATGATTGGGGAGCTGCCATTGCGTGGTCTGTGGCTCTTGCATTTCCACAAATGATTAAAGGATTAATGGTCCTAAATGGACCGCACCCGTATATTTTTGCGAAATTACTCGAGGAGAACGAAACTCAAATTGAGCATAGCAAATATATGTCTGACTTTAGACAAGAGGGGTTGGAAGACGAACTAATAGCCAATAATTGTGATTGGTTATGGAATTGGACGTTTAAGAGCCACTTTGACAAAGGGCTACTGAGCGACGAAGATCGTGCAGCCTATATAACAGCATGGACCAAGCCGGGTGCCATGAAATCTGCTTTAAATTTGTATCGAGCATCTCCTTTAAAGCCGCGATCAAAGCTGGCCGGTGAGAAATCGCTGGAACTTAATCCTGAAGACTTTATCGTTAAAGTACCAACAATGGTTCTATGGGGCGAAAAAGATCATGCTCTTGTGCCGGAAAATCTAGACGGATTGGACGAGTTTATCCCCGATTTAGACCTTGTACGACTACCAGAAGTTACTCATTGGGTGACCCATGAAGAACCAGAACGCGTCAACACAGAAATTATACGGTTTTTATCTAGATTTGAATGCGCCTAGTTTTGGGTAATGACTGTTGACATACAGCTTCCCATAAGTATAGTGCGCTCTTTCCGTGCAAGCCTCGTCGGCATGCCTTACTCCTAAAATTGATGGAATAAGTTTTATGACTAAACGTATTCAAGCGAAATACAAAATTGATCGCCGTATGGGCGAAAATATCTGGGGTCGTCCGAAGAGCCCTGTAAACACTCGTGATTATGGACCGGGCCAACATGGCCAAGGCCGTAAGGGTAAGCTCTCCGACTTTGGTATCCATTTGCGCGCCAAACAGAAACTTAAAGGCTATTACGGCAGCATCACGGAAAAATCTTTCCGTCGTTTATATGCGGAAGCTGTTCGTCTTCGCGGCGATACATCAGAAAACCTTATTGGTCTTCTAGAGCGTCGTCTTGACGCCGTTGTATACCGCATGAAATTCGTACCAACTGTTTTCGCTGCACGTCAGTTCGTAAACCATGGCCATGTGACTGTGAACGGTAAGAAAGTAAATATCGGTTCTTACCAGGTTAAAACTGGCGACGTTATCGAAGTTCGTGAAAAATCAAAGCAGATGGCTTTGGTTCTTGAAGCTGCTTCAAGCGGCGAACGCGACATTCCTGAATATTTGGAAGTCGATCACGGCAAGCTTAAAGGTACATTCCTTAACATTCCAACATTGGCAGACGTTCCATACCCAGTAATTATGGAACCAAACCTTATCGTGGAATTCTATTCTCGCTAATCTTTGCGAGAATGACGAAATTGAAACCGGGTGGCCTTATTGGCCCCCGGTTTTTTTGTGCCTAAATGATTTTTCCTATTGCTTTTTTACTGTCATAAAAGTTGGAAGAACGAACAAGACTGCTGCCAATAACATAATCCAACCCGTTATTGGTCCAACGAACCAAGGTATCTTTCCTGCAAAAATAAGAAAAACAGTGGTCCAAGTTAAAATAATCATGGATATTTTATAGATCACAAACAACCGCGAATAATACGTTCGTGGAGCCAGAGACCATTTTATTAGGAATATTGCGATTAGTAAGAGCAATAAATACATCTCATCCTCCCTTATTTAACATGTGTCCATTGCTTCAATTTAATATTTTGCACCAAGACAACAGTATCCGACGTGGGTTCTTGTTCGATTTCTGCGACGGTATAATCACCATTGCCATCAGGACATAATCTATATTTTCCCGTACAGTCCTTTGCGGCTCCGCCAGATGCAGTTGTAGTTGAAGGTCCAACAGGAACCGTAATTTCTTGACCGCGGACTGTTATTTTTGCCGTAGGGGCTGCGAATGAAGTTGATATTGTGCCTGAGTCTATATGCCCCTTAAAACGAACTTCTATACCGCTAGGGGCGACGGGGTCATCCGTTATAATAAAAGTTTCACCTTCTTCTCCTTCTCCTTCTCCTTCTCCTTCTCCAGTTTCACCGATTGAAGTCTCTTCAATCGGGCAATCGACGGCTCTTACTCGCCATCCCTCTGCCTTGCCATCAAAACGGTTGGCCACTTCTGATAGAGAAAACCAAACCAGATAAATGCCTGTATTTCCAATGTAAAAACTGGGGGCTTTTGTGATGATTTCATCGTTTGTGTCGTCAATTTGATCGGTTCCCGGGCCCGCCAAATCCACTTTTGCTGTACTTATATCAAGGTCGTAGACATATTCTGTCGTCAAGAACCTTTTATAAGTAGTACTTTGAGCAACGATATAATGTGTGCCGGGTGCATAACCGAACCATTCTGTCTTAACCCGAAATGTTCCCATCCTAAATGTTCCCCCAAAATTAAATTAAGAATAATCTAATATTATGAGATTGAAAACACATTTCTGTTAAGTGAAAAATGATGAACAAAGAAAAAACTAATTTTGCAATCTATTTAAATAATCCTGAAATTGCTTGAGAAAATGTACGCGGCCCCTTATCTACTGTGTTCCATTATTTGAACTTGGGCGTTGTACACTGTGTTTTTGATCGAAATTTTTTCCAATCCAACCGCAATTGTTGCTTTGATTTCCCTAATTGTAATGGAAATTGTTCTTGGCATTGATAATTTAATTTTTGTTTCAATAATCAGTAACCGTCTTCCCGAACATCAAAGAAAAACAGGGCGTATGCTGGGCATTGCACTGGCTATGGTATTGCGGCTCGGACTTCTCTCCGTTATTGCAATAATAGTCTCTTTGACTGAGCCATTGTTTGAAGCATTTGGACGCGGTTTTTCCTGGCGTGACATGATTATGTTGGCAGGCGGGCTATTCCTTGTTTGGAAGGCGACGTCTGAGATACATCACCATGTAGATGGTGCTGATGAAGAAGATTTGCAGAAAAATTCTGTTACTTTGAGTTTTTCCAGCGCTATCGCGCAAATAATTGTGCTGGATCTGGTCTTCTCCATAGATAGTATCATTACCGCGGTTGGTATGACTGACGAAGTTAGCATTATGGTTATTGCCGTTATCATCGCAGTCTCGGTCATGATGCTGGCTGCAACACCGCTGTCGGAGTTTATTTCACGAAACCCTACGGTTGTCATGTTGGCACTGGGATTTCTATTAATGATCGGGATGACCTTGATCGCAGATGGATTGGGTTTCCATGTACCAAAAGGGTATATTTATGCCGCGATGGCATTCTCTGCGGGTGTGGAATTATTAAACACCCTAACCCGTAAAGCCCGCAAAAAGAAAAAGCGGGCTTAAAATATTGTTAGTCACTCACAATTGGGTTGGTGATCGCAAGCTCAGATTGCTCTGCATCCTCAATGGTGGCAACGCCCCCATGAATCTTCACTTTATTCTCAGCGAAAAGCCGTAACGCCATAGGGTAGATACGGTGTTCTTGTTTTAAGATGCGGTCCGCGAGAGTATCTGCGGTGTCATCACTTAGAATTGGCACAGCCGCTTGTGCAATGATGGGCCCGTCATCCATTTCCGGTCTTACAATATGAACTGTGCAGCCCGTAAAACGCGCGCCAGCTTCAATAGCACGCTCATGGACATGCAGTCCTTTAAAGGCTGGAAGCAAGGAGGGGTGGATGTTGATAATGCGGTCGCGCCACCGATTAACGAAATCAGGTGTTAGAAGCCTCATAAAGCCAGCAAGACAAATTAAATTTACTTTGACTGAGCTTAGATAATCACTGAGAGCCGTATCAAATTCTTCCCGATTATCAAAATCCCGATGATTGATAACTTTCGTCGGAATATTGTGCTGAGCGGCAAATTCTAAACCTGCAGCGTCGGGGTTGTTAGACACAACCGCGACAATCTCAGCTGGAAAATCTGCGGCCAGACAAGCTTTAACCAACGCTTGCATGTTAGACCCGCGGGAGGAAATCAATACAGCAATTTTCACTTCAAGAACGCCTTATCCAGGTCTTTGATCAAAACTTGTTCCTGATCGTTATCCCTATTGATCAATCTACCGATTTGACGAACCGTTTCACCTTCACTGGTCAATAGATCTATAGCCGCTTCCGCATTTTCCGGTGCAACAGCAACAACCATGCCTAAACCACAATTGAACGTGGTCGCAAGCTCTCTTGGCGTAATATTACCTAGTTCTGCCAACCATTTGAAAAGCGGTGGAAGGTCCCATGAATTTGCATCCAGTTCGGCAACAAGGTTTTTGGGCAAAATACGGGGTATATTTTCAAAAAGTCCACCGCCCGTAATATGGGACAAGGCTTTGATTTGACCTGCGCGAATACTGGCGAGGCAACTTTTAACATAAATTCTAGTGGGCGCGATCAAAGCATCGCCCAAAGAGATTCTATCGTTAAACGGAGCCGGTGCATCCAAATCCAGTTTAAAATCTGAGATCAGACGACGAACGAGAGAGTATCCGTTTGAATGGACACCAGAGGAGGAGAGACCAAGAAGGACATCGCCTTCCTCCAAAGTATCGGATTTTAGCAGCTGATCTCGTTCAACAGCACCCACTGTAAAGCCAGCCATGTCGTAATCGCCCTTGGCATACATACCGGGCATTTCAGCAGTCTCGCCGCCAATCAAGGCACAACCAGCTTGTTTACATCCTTCTGCTATTCCTGAAATAATATCGCGTGTGGCCTCTACATCAAGGCCGCCTGTCGCAAAATAATCAAGGAAGAACAGAGGTTCTGCGCCTTGTACAACAAGGTCGTTCACACACATGGCAACAAGGTCAATGCCAACCGTGTCATGTTTGTTCATGTCGATGGCAACTTTTAATTTGGTGCCAACACCATCTGTTGCTGAAACGAGGAGCGGATCCTTAAATCCGGCTGCCTTTGGGTCAAAGATTGCACCAAATCCACCTAAGTCGGCGTTTGCACCGGCGCGCTTAGTCATGGCTGCGAGTGGTTTGATGGCATCAACTAGTGAATTTCCGGCTTCTATATCGACGCCAGCATCTTTATAACTATAACTTTTTTTGGAGCTATCGGTTTTCATAAGATATGGTGTATCCAATGTCGTGATTCTGGAAGCGACAACATACGATTTTTCTAGTGGTTTGCAATGACGGAAACAAAACAAAATTTAATCTATCGCGCTTTACTTGCCTTATTAGTGGTGGGCTTTGCGCATTTGGGACTAAAAAACGCAACGGCAGCGAGCGCTGAGCTCTACTCTGTTCGCGGAATTTCAGTCGATGAGTCAGCTGGTTCTGCCAGCGCAGCCCGCGTTATTGCCGTGGCAAAAGGGCAGCAACGGGCCTTCCGGGTGCTTTTAAGGAAGCTAATACCCAAAAGCTATCATGGAGATTTACCGAGTCTGACCGATTCTGAGATAACTGCCATGGTTACTGGTTTTCAAGTGTCTAATGAGAAGACTTCTTCCAAGCGGTATCTTGCGGATCTTACTTACGATTTCAAACGGAACAGGATAATCCCCTTATTGGAGACATATTCCCTTCCATATTCCGAATCCATTAGCAAACCGCTCCTCATTCTTCCAATTTTCGAGCATGAGGACAAAAAGATCTTATGGGATGAGCCTAATCCATGGCGTGATGCGTGGATTGAAGTTTTTGAAGGAGACGAAGGGCCTGTTGGTAGTCAAAAACGTAAAGATGATTGGGCGCAGACGAAGAATCTTCCCTTGATTGTACCCTCGGGCACTTTGGCTGATATGAAAACGACAAGTGTTGGGGATGCCATTAATCTAAACGCAGAATCTCTGGGTGATTTGGCTGATATGTATGATGCGGGTTCGGTTCTGGTTGCTTATGCCAGCCTTCGTACTCATGGGGGGGTTCGGCGTTTGGATATTTCTTATCAACGGAATGATTTTATGACACCGTCGGTGATCGAAAGTTTCACTGGTGGAGACAGTGACAAAGAGATCTTCCGTGCGGCAATTTTTGATGTCGTAGAAAACTTGCAGGAAAGTTGGAAAGATCAAAACATTCTGGATCAGAGCGTACTTAACCGTCTTGCTGTTTCAACATCATTTACCGGATTGAACGAATGGCTCTCTATTCAGAAGAAACTCCGTTCCATTCCGGCTGTTAAGGAATTGCAAGTAAGAGAATTAACGATCGAACGTGCCTTTTGGGAATTCTCTTTTGTAGGAAAAATTGAACAACTAGGGGTCGCCCTTGCACAGCGTGATTTGATTCTTCAAAATACCGATGGATATTGGTCCGTTGAATCTAAAGACTAAGGATTGGGTGTATATTGTGTTTAATATTTGTTGGAAGACGTTGTGAATATTCCTAACAGTATAACCTTGGCCCGCATTGTATCAGTCCCGCTTATTGTTTGGCTGATTTTACAAGAAGAGATGACATTGGCTTTCATCTTCTTTTTGTTGGGAGGATTATCTGACGCATTGGACGGATTAATTGCCAAGCAATTCGATCTTGTTACAAAACTGGGAAAATACCTGGATCCTTTAGCAGATAAAATCCTGTTAGTTTCCATCTACATTACCTTGGGTGTGAAGGGTGATTTACCCAGTTGGTTGGTGATTATAGTTGTTAGCCGGGATTTCTTGATTGTGGGAGGGATCCTTTTCTCCTATTTAATTGAAACCAAGTTGACCATTTCTCCCTTAATGATCAGTAAAATTAACACCTTTTGTCAAATTTTGCTTGCGACCATGGTTCTTGGTTCCGCCGGCTTGGGATTTAATTTAGGTGTGTCATTTGTGATTGCTATTTACGTAGTTGCTTTAACAACGCTAATGTCCGGATATAGTTATATATCTCAATGGATGAAGCAGATAAGTCAGCCCTGACAGGAGCCTGAAATTAAATGACGATACGTCAACATATGCGGTTTTGGGCAATCTTTGTTATACTCTTCATCCTATTTTTAGTGGTGTTGAGCAACATTCTCTTGCCCTTTGTTCTAGGAATGGCGGTTGCCTATTTTCTAGATCCTGTTGCAGACAAACTGGAAGAAAAGGGCATGGGGCGGACCGCGGCCACAGCGCTTATCGTTGGATCTTTTCTGCTAGTAAGCAGTCTGACCCTAATCCTTCTTGTACCGGCTCTTGCCGAGCAACTTATAGGGCTTTTAAAAAGAATGCCTGGCTATCTCACAGCCTTTCAGGATTTGGTTAAGCCTCTTGTCCTTCAGGTCGTTGATATTCAAGGGATGAAAGAAAGTGGTGAGTTGAAGGCCGCGCTTACTGGATATGCAGGAAACATAGTAAAAAGTTTAGGTGCTCTAGCGACCAATGTTATTGGTCAGGGGTTCGCCTTTTTTAATCTTCTGTCATTGCTGGTCATTACACCTGTTGTCGCATTCTATTTATTACGGGATTGGGATAGGATAGTAGAAAGAGTTGACGGCTGGATCCCTAGGGGAAATCTTAAAGAAGTTAGATCAATTGCCAAAGACATCGATAATGTACTGGCGGGTTTTGTTCGTGGCCAATCGGTTGTGTGTCTAATTCTAGCTATTTTTTATGGTGTATCCTTGCTTGCCGCAGGATTGGAATTTGGACTGATTATCGGCATACTAACAGGACTAATTTCTTTTATTCCTTTTGTAGGAGCTATCGTCGGTTTGGTAGCCTCCGTTGGCGTCGCAATCTTCCAGTTTTGGCCTGATTTTCTGCACATAGCATTGATTGGCGGGATTTTTGTTGTTGGTCAAATCCTCGAAGGATATGTGCTTACTCCAAAAATGGTGGGTGAGAAAGTCGGTTTGCATCCTGTTTGGGTCATGTTTGGCTTGCTTGCTGGGGGTAGTTTATTTGGCTTCGTTGGAATTTTGATTGCTGTTCCAGTAGCGGCTGTCGTTGGTGTATTGACCCGTTATGCTTTGAACCAGTATATGGACAGCCCAGTTTATGGAACGCAAAGCACAACAGAGGAGGGAGAGGAGTGATTGCTACTCAAATCCCCATGGACCTTGCCTTCAGAACGGCTCTGGGCCGAGAGAATTTTCTAGTGGCTCCTCCCAATGAAGAAGCTGTCAATTGGATCGATTTATGGCCGCGGTGGCCCGCTAATTTCTTGTTGGTAACGGGGCCAGAAGGATGCGGGAAAACGCATCTTTGTCGTGTTTGGGCGGAGCGTGCTCGCGCGGTGACAATTTCATTGAAAGAACTTGAGGAAAAAGACGTTTCTGACCTTGCGGATTTGGCTTCAACTCCCATGGTATTGGAAGATCTCGGAACGGGTCTTCCCGAAGAAAAGCTTTTTCACTTATATAACTTGGTGATGGCTGCAGACGGTTCCTTGTTGATGACATCCAAGTCTTCTGTATCGGAGTGGAACGTTCAGTTGCCAGATTTGAAATCTAGGCTCGGAGCAATACAAGTCACAAGAATAGGGGAGCCTGATGACATGCTCTTCGCTTCAATATTACTTAAATTATTTTCTGATCGTCAACTGACCGTTAGCCCAGATGCTGTTCAATATCTCATGACCCGACTTGAGCGCTCGTTTCAAGAAGCGCGTCGCATGGTATCTGCCCTGGATGATCTATCGCTCTCAGAAAAAAGAAAAATAACAATCCCGCTTATTCGGGGATTATTGGAACAAGAAGGAGAAAAGTAATGGATTTTGGCATTAAAGGACGCAGAGCGATCGTTTGTGCTTCCAGCAAAGGGCTAGGCCGTGCTTGTGCTGTATCTTTAGCTGAAGAAGGCGTTGATCTCGTTTTAACGGCACGAAGCGAGGGAACATTGCTTGAAACCGCGAGATTTATTTCAGAAACATTTGGAACTGACGTTAAAACTATCGTCGGCGATATAACGACCATTGAGGGACGGGACGCTGTTTTGAAGGAATGCCCAAACCCCGATATCCTTGTGAATAATGCGGGAGGTCCACCAACTGGCGATTTTCGTGATTTTACGACAGAAGACTGGATGAAGGCAATCAATGCTAACATGCTGACAGCGATTGAGATGATCCGCCAAACAGTGGATGGAATGCAAGATCGTAAATTTGGACGTATCGTCAATATCACTTCAGCCTCAGTAAAAGCACCGATTGATATTCTTAGCCTGTCAAATGGCGCAAGAGCGGGTCTAACCGGATTTGTCGCAGGAGTCTCAAGGAAAACAGTTGCTCATAATGTGACAATCAATGGCTTGCTACCCGGTCCTTTTGATACAGATCGACTTAAATCCACGATGGCACCTGCGGCAAAAGCAACTGGCAAGCCAATTGAAGAAATTGCAGCCGAAAGAGCAAAACAAAATCCTGCTGGTCGGTTCGGACGCCCCGAAGAATTTGGAGCGGCTTGCGCTTTTTTATGTAGCGACAAAGCGGGCTTTATAACGGGCCAAAATATTCTTTTGGATGGTGGTGCTTTTCCGGGTACGCTCTAATTATATATTTGGGGGATATTATATTATGAAAATTTTAGCTGCAATAATCAGTTGTTCTATGTTTTTGGGTCTGACGCAACTTGGTCATGCTGACGTGTCGGGTATTTGGTTGACAGTTGGCGGGAAAAGCCATGTCGAAATATCAAACTGTGACGACAATAAATTTTGCGGAAAAATCATTTGGTTAAAAGAGCCAAATGATAAAGACGGTAATCCTAAAAAAGATATCAACAACCGGAATGACAACAAGAAAGATCGCTCAATCTTAGGGATTAACTTATTGAAAGGGCTGGAGAAAACTGGCGACAATGAGTGGGAAGATGGTTATATTTATAACCCTGAAGACGGAGAAACCTATAGTTCTGAAATGAAAATGATAGATGACGATACGCTTGAAGTGAAAGGCTGTGTCTTATTTTTATGCAAAGAACAGATTTGGGGCCGCGTTAAATAACCGATAAACAGCTTCTAGAGTGAAGCAAGTCCAGGTGGAAAAATATTTTGAGTTCTCCCATAAATATTGAAAAACAAAGACCTACTTCCCCTGTTGATTTTGCGAATACAGATCGCTTCATCAATAGGGAACTATCGTGGTTGTCTTTCAATTGGCGTGTGTTGGAGGAAGCAAATAACCGGGACCACCCTCTTCTTGAGCGCATGCGGTTTCTCTCAATTTCAGCCACCAATCTTGATGAATTCTATATGGTGCGGGTGGCTGGTCTATGGGGACAAATAAAGGCACGCGTAACGTCGTTGAGTGCTGACGGACTGACACCCTCTCAAACTCTTGATAAAGTAGACGAAAAAGCTGGGAAACTCTTATTTGAACAACAAAGAATTTGGAAACAGTTGCTTGGCGATTTGGAACATGAAGGCATTTCTGTCCCTGATCCTGAGAAATTGTCCAAAACGGATCTTGGTTGGTTAGAAACTTATTTTGATGAGCAAGTTTTCCCGGTTCTAACACCAATGGCAATTGATCCGTCCCATCCATTCCCTTTCATTCAGAATTTGGGATTTGGCATGATCCTGCAATTAGAGGGACAAAAAGGGGAAAAAAAACTTAAGGCATTACTCCCGTTCCCGCAAACTATACGGCGCTTTATTCGACTGCCAGGGAAATCCGTACGATTTGTGACTCTTGAGAAAACTGTATCTCTGTTTTTGGGGAAATTGTTTCCGGGTTACAAAGTGAAAGGGCAGGGTCTTTTTCGGCTTATTCGTGATAGCGATATTGAAGTGGAAGAAGAAGCTGAAGATCTGGTTCGATTATTTGAAAGTGCTTTGAAGCGCCGTCGCAGGGGAAGTGTTATCCGCTTGAAAGTGGATAAAGGAATGCCGAAGCAACTAGCTGATTTCCTTGCAGATAAACTTCAAATTGATAACCGCGCAATTATGATGATTGATGGGATTTTGGGTATTTCGTCAATCTCCCAGCTCATCAATGAAGAACGCCCTGATCTCTGCTTTATGCCCGCTGAACCGCGTTACCCTGAAAGAGTTAGAGAAGCCGGAGGCAATGTATTTACAGCCATTAGTACCAAAGACTTCATTGTTCATCATCCGTTCGAGAGCTTTGATGTAGTCGTACAATTTCTACGCCAAGCAGCCGCAGATCCTAATGTTGTTGCAATTAAACATACCCTCTACAGAACTTCTGACGACTCTCCCATTGTAAAGGCGTTAATACAGGCGGCAGAATCTGGCAAATCAGTCACCGCTCTGATTGAGCTAAAAGCACGTTTTGACGAAGAGGCGAATATTCGATGGGCAAGGGACCTAGAGCGTGCTGGCGCACAAGTGATATATGGTTTTCTTGATCTAAAAACCCATGCCAAGGTTTCCTTAGTAGTAAAGCGGGAAGGTAAATATCTTCGTAGTTATATGCATTTTGGGACGGGGAATTACCATCCGGCAAATGCCCGAATTTATTCTGATTTGTCTCTTTTTACTGACGATCCTGAATTGGCGAAGGACGTATCTTTGATGTTTAATTACATCACCGGATATGCCAAACCGGAAGGACTATCTGAAATATGTCTCTCACCTTATAATCTCCGTGAATCTTTGATGGAATTGATTGAGAGGGAAATCAAGTTTGCAGAAGAAGGGAAACCAGCTGCTATATGGGCGAAGCTTAATTCCTTAGTGGATCCGTCAATTATTGATTTGTTGTACAAAGCCAGTAATGCAGGCGTTGACATTCGATTGATTGTGAGAGGAATTTGCTGCTTACGCCCGGGTATTAAAGGGTTGTCCGAGAATATTTATGTAAAGAGCATTGTCGGCCGTTTTCTGGAACATTCCAGAATTGTGTGCTTTGCTAACGGTGAAGAGCTGCCTTCTGATAATGCAAAAGTGTATATCTCATCCGCTGACTGGATGCAGAGAAATTTTGATCGTCGTATTGAAGCCCTTGTCCCTATTACAAATGAAACTGTACACAGGCAGGTTTTAGACCAAATTATGGTTGCTTGTATGAAAGATACCGAACAATCATGGGAACTTGGGTCTGACGGTGAGTATGTACGTATGCACGAAAAAGACGCCACTTTTTCCGCTCATAATTATTTTTTAACTAATCCATCTTTATCTGGACGCGGAAAAGCGTTGAAAGTAAATGATCCGGTACCTAAGTTGATACCGCCTAGCTAACACAAATCGCAACAGTAGAGTACGCGCAAGATATGTTGGAAAAACTAGAAAATACCCGGGAATTGGAAGTAAAGACGGTTCCAAATTTGACTGCTGTGATTGATATCGGGTCGAACTCTATTCGGCTTGTGGTCTTTGATGGCCCTTCTCGTGTTCCTCTCCCTAAATTCAATGAAAAAGTTCTTTGTGGGTTGGGTAAAAATTTGGCTTATTCACAAGTTCTCAGTGAATCTGCCATGAATAAATCCATGATGGTTCTTAAACGGTATGCAGCCTTGGTCAATCACATGGGGGTGGATCGGGTTCTGGTCGCGGCAACTGCCGCCATCCGGGAGGCAGACAACGGTGCTGAATTTGTCGCTGATGTCGAACAAGAGTGTGACTTGAATGTACAGGTTTTAAGCGGAAAACAAGAAGCCCGTTTTGCAGGCCTTGGGGTTTTATCGGGCATGCCTTTTGCCGATGGACTTGTTGGCGATCTTGGAGGGGGTAGCCTTGAGCTTGTTAAAGTGGGGGATCATAAAATCGGGGATACCGCGACGCTGCCCTTGGGAGCATTGCGCCTATCCCAGATGAATAAGAATGATAATGAACTTTCTGATCATCTGGATGGAGAATTTTCCGATATTGAGTGGCTTGACAATCTTAAGGGTAAAAATTTCTATGTTGTTGGGGGAGCTTGGAGAGCTTTAGCGCGTTACCACATTACAAAAACGCATCACTCTTTAAAGATCATTCACAATTACAAACTGTCTTTACAAGAAATACAGTCTCTAATTTTGGATGTTTTATCCAAAAGTGACGAAGAATTAAGTCGCGCAGCCTTGGTTTCAAAATCAAGAATTAGCACATTGCGTACTGCAGCGCTGATTATGGATAGGCTTTTTCGGATTATTCAACCAAAAGGCATAATCTTTTCTGCAAATGGTTTGCGCGAAGGGATGATTTATTCTGAACTAAAGAAACCTGTTCGCATACGTGACCCCCTGCTCGAAACTTGCCGTGATATGGCGGCAAGGGAGGGGCGCTTCCCAGAACATGGGGAAGAGATTTACAATTGGCTGAAACCAATTCTAATCGATGTGGGAGAAAAAGGCCAAAGATTGGGTCTTGCCGCAGCCATATTGTCTGACATCGCTTGGTCAATGAATAGTGACTACCGGGCAGCACAAGCCTTTCGGCGAATTTTCCGGGCGCCCTTCAGCGGGATTGGGCACAAAGGGCGTGCAATCGTCGCCTTGGCTGTTTATGCCCGCTATCGCGGGAATATTAAGGGACATGCAGCCGAAGATGGGCTGGCATTAATTTCCGAGTTTGAAAAAACTTCAGCTCTAAGTCTTGGTCTTGCCCTTAGGCTCTCGCATACCTTAAGTGGTGGAACACGAGGGATTTTACCGAAAACACAATTGATTGTGTCTGATGATAAAATTGAACTGACGATACCAGAGGAATTATCAGTTTTACTAGGTGTACATGCAAAAAAACGTTTGGATGCGCTTGCCAATTGTCAGGGTAAAATTGGTGTAATACGGATCATCGCAGATCAATAATCCGTATTTTGTTTTCTTCCGCTGTAAAGGCAATTTTTCCTTCTTTAAGGGCTAAGGCATCTTTACCAAACACATCGAAACGCCAACCACTTAACGCAAGGACGTCAGCTTTGCTGTCCGCTGCAATTTTTTCGAGATCGCTTGTGTTGCAAATAAGTTTTTGAGCGACACCATTTTCTTCACATCTGGATTTCAGCAGAACCCGTAAGAGGTCCATAAGTGGGCCTAATCCTTTTGGCATCGATACTTTTTGAGGTATTTGCGGGCAGTCGGCGTCAGGAATAGATTTCCCTTCAACGATAGCTGCAAGGAGGCCGGCACCCATTTTTCCTTCTGCAAATTTAACTCCAATTCCTCGTACATGAGAGAGCTTTTCTGCATTGCGTGGAGGGTTGGAGGCAATTTCCAGTAACGCTTCATCCCGAAGAACACGATTTCTAGGGATATCCTGTTCATGGGCGCGGGTTTCGCGCCAAGCCGCAATCGATCTCAAAATAGCCATAAAACGCGGTTTATTACTACGAGCCTTGATTCTTTTGTAGGCATTCTCAGGTGGGATGAAATAAGTATCCGGAGATTCCAGTATGGCCATTTCATCTGTTAGCCAATGTTCCCGGTCAGATTTTTTTAGCTCCGCAACCAAATGCTTATATACAACGCGCAAATATGTCACATCGCCTTCAGCATATTCTAACTGCCGGTCGGTCAGCGGGCGCCGCGACCAATCGGTAAAGCGGGACGATTTGTCGATGTTTTTGCCCGTAATTTTAGTGACGAGCGTGTCATATCCTACAGACTCTCCAAATCCACAAACCATCGCGGCGACTTGACTATCAAAGATCGGTGTAGGTACCTCACCGGATAAATGGTGAAAGATTTCCAGATCCTGACGGCCTGCGTGGAAAACCTTTAGAACATTAGGATTTTGCAATAATGCAAATAGGGGCGCCAGATCTATACCGTCTTCTAAGGGATCAATAATGGCAGATTCATCATCGCTGGCAATTTGAACCAGACAAAGGATGGGCCAAAACGTGTTTTCTCTGAGAAATTCCGTATCAATTGTAACATAGGGATAATTTGCCAGCCGATTGCAAAGGTCAGTCAGCTGGTCTGTTGTTTTTACTATTTGCATTGAGTTCTTACTGCTCTTCTTATTTTGTGTTCAGGTGGTCTGGAACCTGATTTGGCCAACGAAATTACGATAAATCATCAAAAAAAGCAGATTAGTCTATTTTTAACAGCAAAGGAAGGTTGGCGTTGACTAAAAAAGAATGTAATACAGGCCATTCATACCCAATTGAGGGTTAATGTCCTTAGAATAAGCTTAAGAGAGCCATGATGCATAGTTATCGTACCCATACTTGCGCCGAACTTCGCGATACTGACGTTGGTAAAACAGTCCGCCTTTCTGGTTGGGTCCATCGTAAACGAGATCATGGTAATTTACTTTTTGTTGATCTACGGGACCATTATGGAATCACCCAAGGCGTCATAGAGACAGATGTACCAAACTTCAAGGAAGTTGAAACCGCTCGGTCTGAAAGTGTGATTACAATTACAGGGAAGGTTGTTGCAAGATCAGCAGAGACCGTAAACCCGAATTTACCGACTGGTGCCATTGAGATTGATATTGAAGGGTTTGAACTGCAGTCCGCAGCGGAAGAACTTCCAATGCCTGTCTTTGGCGAACAAGAATATCCTGAGGAAATTCGCCTCCGTCATCGCTATCTGGATTTGCGCCGGGAAAGGCTGCATAACAATATTATCCTGCGTTCGAAAGTTATTTCATCCCTACGTAGTCGGATGATCGATCAAGGCTTTATGGAATTCCAGACACCGATTTTGACCGCATCTTCTCCTGAAGGAGCTCGCGACTTCCTCGTTCCAAGTCGGATGCATCCGGGACAATTTTACGCCCTTCCGCAGGCACCACAGCAGTTTAAACAGCTGATTATGATGTCTGGGTTTGATCGTTACTTCCAGATTGCGCCTTGTTTCCGGGATGAAGATGCACGCGCTGATCGCAGCCCCGGTGAGTTCTATCAACTTGATATCGAGATGGCATTTGTCACTCAAGACGATGTCTTTAATGCGGTTGAACCTGTGCTTACAAAAGTCTTCCAGGAATTTGCAGGCGATCGCAAGGTTGAAACACCTTTCGTTAAAATTCCTTTTGAAGATGCAATGATGAAATATGGCTCAGATAAGCCAGATCTTCGTAACCCGATTATTCTGTCTGATGTCACAGAAGTTTTCCGGGGTTCAGGCTTCGGTTTATTTGCAAAAGCAGTAGAAAGTGGCTCTGTTGTTCGGGCAATTCCAGCACCGGGTGCCGGCAGTAAAGCCCGTAGTTTCTTCGACAAAATGAATGAATGGGCTAGAAAAGAAGGCGCAGGCGGCCTTGGTTACATCATCTTTAAAGAAGGTGAAGCCAAAGGACCAATTGCTAAAAACCTTGATGCAGACCGCATCGAACAGATTAAGAAAATTGCCGGTGTGAGCGATGGCGATGGTATCTTCTTTGCTTGCGGTAAGGAATTGGTGGCAGCGGATCTGGCTGGTAAAGCCAGAAATATTGTTGGTAACGATCTTGATATCTGTGAGAAAAATGTCTTCAAATTCTGCTGGGTTATTGATTTTCCCATGTATGAATATGATGAAAAAGAGAAGAAACTCGATTTTAGCCATAACCCTTTTTCGATGCCACAAGGCGGTTTGGAAGCGCTTGAGACCATGGATCCACTGGATATCAAAGGGTATCAGTATGATATCGTTTGTAACGGGATTGAATTATCGTCCGGTGCCATCCGAAACCATCGTCCAGAAGTAATGATGAAGGCCTTTGAAATAGCAGGTT
>Ga0209826_1000899_pt1 | contig 21368 bp, 19 predicted proteins | sample GOMGulsemesocosm_5_FD_184637 | JGI IMG/M metagenome (GOLD analysis project Ga0209826, IMG submission 184637) | Methane-oxidizing microbial communities from mesocosms in the Gulf of Mexico - GOM15C Gulf of Mexico (SPAdes) (version 2) | ecosystem: Environmental > Aquatic > Marine > Cold seeps... | reverse complement strand
ATTGAATTTCTGGCGTGTTTTTATATAGCTGTGTGTATATTTGATAACGTAATGTTGAATGCATCAACAGGTTATTAGCAAAGTCTTTTTGAGCAAAATCTTTATGGCCGAGAAAATACCAAGGTGACTCACCAAACCATTGATTAACTTGTGCAGTGGTTTTTATTATCGACTCAGAGATAAACTCTGGAATGCCACCACTATTAAAGCCTAGCATAGGTGAAGATAACGCCGCCGCTTGAATGCGGTCAGGAAAATCTTGTAAATATCTGGCGGCAATAGCGCTACCCATAGAGTGAGCAAGTAAATAGGGCTTATTTTGACAATGTTGGTTAACTATATTGTCGATAAAGTAAGCAAAGTCATCGACATAATACTGAAAGTCTTCAACATAGCCTTTGTGAGGGTTTGGCAGTGTTCGTTCAGACAACCCTTGCCCACGGTGATCAATGAGAAAAACACTAAATCCAAGCTTGAATAAGTCAAAGCTTAGTTCTTTATATTTTAAATAACTTTCACCGCGCCCCGATGAAATAACCAGGCATTTACTTTCTGTCTTTAGCTCCACGTCATGATGAGTGAAGGTAGCATAATTGATACGAGTTTCATTAACACCAGCAAAATGAGCAAAGCTGCCTTGCTGCCAAAAATCGCTGATTTCTCCGCTTAGACGAGTGGTAAGTTGCTCTTCAGAGGTAAAGTTGTCATTCGCTATAGTCATAAAGCCTACTAAAGTCAGGGTAATGGTGAGTATTAACTTACTTAGCAACTGCATCTTGTTCTAATTGGGTTAAGCGCTCTTCTAATTCAGCCAACTTAGCACGTGTTTTCAGTAATACTTGCGTTTGCACATCAAATTCTTCACGAGTAACTACATCTAATTGTGATAATTTACGTTGTAATATTGTTTTGGTTTTATCTTCAATGTCGTTAGCCATATTTTTTAAACTTGGCGGGATAGCATCGGTTACTTGCTTGGCAATTTCTTCAATCTTCTTGGCATTGAGCATGTTATTTTCCTCAAATTTCATTTGATAACATTGTAACTGTTTTGCTGATGAGTAAAAACAGGTAAAATCAGCGACCTTTAAAAATACTTCTCAAATAAACGTCGAGCTACCATGAAACTAAATCCAGGACAAAATGAGGCGGTAAAATATGTTAATGGCCCTTGTCTGGTTTTGGCTGGCGCTGGCTCAGGTAAAACAGGGGTTATTTGTCAGAAAATAGCCTATTTGATCCAAAAATGTGATTACAAAGCCCGTAATATTGCCGCGGTAACTTTTACTAATAAAGCCGCACGTGAGATGAAAGAGCGTATTGTTAAAATGCTCGGTAAAGACTTAACCCGTGGTTTAACTGTGTCAACTTTTCACTCTCTTGGTTTAGACATCGTGCGTCGTGAAATTAAAACCTTGGGTTACAAACCGGGCTTTACCTTGTTTGATGATCAAGACAGCCTGTCACTATTAAAAGAATTAACCCTTGATGAGCTTGATGGCGACAAGGATTTGCTCAGCAAATTACAGAGCATGATTTCCAATTGGAAAAATGATTTATTGCTGCCTGATGCTGTCGTTAAAATGGCTTTAGATGCCGATAGCGCGGAGTATGCTGAATTTTATCAACGTTATCATCAACACATGACAGCATATAATGCCTTAGATTTTGATGATTTAATTCTTATCCCAACGCTGTTGTTGAAAAACTATCCGGAAGTGCGTGAACGTTGGCGTAATAAAATTCGCTATTTATTGGTGGATGAATATCAAGATACCAATGCTAGTCAGTATGAATTAGTTAAGCAGATAGCGGGTGATCGCGGCCGCTTAACCGTGGTGGGTGACGATGATCAATCCATTTATTCGTGGCGTGGTGCAAAACCCGAAAACTTGGTGTTGCTAGGTAAGGATTTTCCACAGCTAAAGTTGATTAAATTAGAGCAAAATTACCGCTCAAGTGGCCGGATATTAAAATGCGCTAATATTTTAATTGCTAATAATCCGCATATTTATGATAAAGCGCTTTTTAGTGAATTAGCGTATGGCGTTGAGCTTAGGGTAGTGCAAACTAAAAATGAAGAAGATGAAGTGTCGCGCATTATTGGTGAACTTATCGGTCATCGTTTTATGAACCGCAGTCGTTATAAAGATTATGCAATTTTATACCGTGGTAATCATCAATCGCGCTTGCTTGAAAAAGCCCTGATGACCAACCGTATTCCCTACAAGATCAGTGGTGGCACCTCGTTTTTCTCCCGCGCTGAAATCAAAGATGTGATGGCTTATTTACGGGTACTGGTTAACCCAGACGATGATAATGCTTTTTTACGTATTGTGAATGTACCTAAGCGCGAGCTGGGGCCAGCAACATTAGAAAAATTGGGTAACTATGCCAATATGCGGCAAATAAGTATGTTTGCCGCCAGTTTTGAATTAGGGTTAGAGCAAACGTTGACGGGGCGTGCGTTAATGAAAATGCAGGCTTTTACCCAATGGTTAGTTAATGTGGGCGATCAAGCCGAGCGTGGCGATACGGCAGCGGTGCTACGTTCGATGATCCGTGAAATTAATTATGAAGATTTTCTTTACGATACCTCGCCTAGTGCAAAAGCGGCGGAAATGCGCATGAAAAATGTTACCGAGCTTTTTAGTTGGGTGACACAAATGCTCGAAGGCTCAGACGATGAAGAGCCGATGACTTTACCACAAATTGTTACCCGTTTAACCTTACGTGACATGATGGAGCGTAATGAGGACGAAGACAATAGCGACCAAGTGCAACTGATGACTCTGCACGCTTCAAAAGGACTAGAGTTTCCTTATGTGTTTTTAATCGGTATGGAAGAAGGATTATTGCCTCACCAAACCAGTATTGATGAGGGCAGTGTTGAAGAAGAGCGTCGTTTAGCTTATGTGGGCATAACCCGTGCCCAGCGTGAATTAATATTTACTTACGCCAAAGAGCGTCGTCAATTTGGTGAAGTATCGCGCACCGAAGCCAGTCGTTTTTTGCATGAACTGCCCCAAGACGATTTAAATTGGGAATTAGGGCAAGTGAAAAAAACCGAAGCCCATAAAGAGCAATCAAATAAACAAGGCATGGCAAGTTTGAGGGCGCAACTCGCTAAAAAGAAAGGCTAAAAAATAACGTCAACACTATCGCTATACCTACGGTTAAAATACTGTAAACAATGTTTTTGCTTTGTTTAGCTTGTTGCTCCAGTATTTTTTGCATTAAAAAGGCTTGGTGTTGTTGGCTTTCTTTACCCGTTTTTAAATAGTCGTACACCAAGTCGGGAATTTCAGGTAATTTTTCATTCCAAAAAGGTAGGTTCTCTTTAATTTTGGTAAATACTGCTTTAACGCCCATTTGTTCTTTTACCCAATTCTCTAAAAAGGGTTTTGCGGTTTGCCATAAATCGAGTTGAGGGTAAAGCTGACGGCCTAAGCCTTCAATGTAAAGTAAGGTTTTTTGTAAGAGTACGAGCTGTGGCTGAACTTCCATATTAAAGCGACGGGCGGTGTTGAATAAATTGACTAATACTTGGCCAAATGATATTTCAGCCAGTGGTTTGTTGAAAATTGGCTCACAGACAGTGCGAATAGAAAATTCAAATTCATCAACGCTAGTGCTTGCGGGCACCCAACCTGAATCAACATGCAGTTGTGCTACTTTACGGTAGTCACGGTTAAAAAAGGCGACAAAATTCTCGGCTAAATAGCGTTTATCTTCCCTATTTAGGGTACCAACAATGCCGCAATCTATAGCAATCCATGTTGGATCTGCAGGGTTGCTGGCATCAACAAATACATTACCCGGATGCATGTCGGCATGAAAAAAGCTGTCACGAAATACTTGCGTGAAAAAGACTTCTACGCCGCGCTCAGCCAGCAGTTTCATATCAACACCTAGTTGATTTAAGGTGTCTATTTCTGCCACACCTATGCCGTATATGCGTTCCATAACGAGTACATTTTTATAACTGTATTCACTATAAATTTCAGGTACGTAAAGTACTTTGTCGTATTCACTGCCTTGCTCAAAGTTACGCTTGAGCTGAATAGCGTTGGCGGCTTCGCGGTTAAGATCTAACTCATCTAAAATAGTTTTTTTGTATTCTGCTACCACTTCTTTAGGTCTTAAACGTTTGCCGTTAGGAAACCAGCGGGCGGCAATACTAGCAAGCCGAGACATAACCTTAACATCGGCTAAAATAGTTTTGCCTATATGAGGACGTAAAACTTTAATGACGATATTTTTGTGATTATTGTCATCGGTAATTAAGGTTGCCGTGTGCACTTGCGCGATTGAAGCACTGGCAAGTGGTATTAAATCAAAATCACTGAAATGTTGTTCGAAGATTTCAATACCCATGGCATCAACAATTAACTGTTTAGCTAACTCGCCCTCAAAAGGGCTTACTTGGTCTTGCAGTAATGCCAGTTCATCAGCAAAGTCGGGCGGTAATAAATCACGGCGGGTAGAGAGCATTTGGCCAAATTTGATAAATACTGGCCCAAGCGATTCAATGGCTAAGCGAAAACGGAGTGCAACCGCTTTGTCTTTATGCTTGTTTCGTAACCAAAATAATGACCCTCGCCCTAATTTAGCATACCAAGGCAACATTTCAGCTGGCACCATGTCATCTAGGCCATAGTGTAAAAATGTTTTAATAATGCGGTATAAACGAATGCTGCTCACGTTTTTGTAAATCCTTTAACTCTTTAATAAATAAATTAATTATTTGATGATTTGTTTAAGCGAGCAATGCGTGCTTCTAATGCCATAACGTCTTTGCTAACGTCGTTAACCGCTTGGTTGAAGTGCTCAATTTGGTTTTTAGTGATCACTAAACGTTGTTCATGCACTACATATTCACTGGCATCCGCCTGAATTTGTGTGGCGGCAAAGTTAAATTTTGCAGCGATTGTTTTACCTAGTTGCATCAGCTTATGAGTGGCAACATCACCAATGTGATTAGCCAATTCGCTTTGCCAATCTATATCAAGGTTTTGAGCCATATTAGCAAATTTTTGTGCCACTTTTATGTCACCAGTGACATCAAGTTTGTCTTGTTTAATGAGTTCAGTGAGCTGTTGCTTGGCTTGTAACTCGCGCAAGGTTGTTATGCTGGTATTAATAGTGCAGTCAGCGCGCTCGGTTAATGAACTAACTAATAGTGCTTTGTTGTTAACGCCAATATCTGAAGTAACGGTAAAGCTTAAAGGAAAGCCCAATTCGGCTAAGGTGAGTGTTAGGGTTTTTTGTCCTAACTTTTCCAATGAGCTATTCGCTGAGCCTAAAGACAACACTTGATTGATAATAATTTCTAAGCTTGCCGCTAAAGCCTGAGGAAACATCAGTTGTTTTTTTATGTTGGCAAAGGGTGCAGTCATAATGATTAAAACTTATAGCCTTTATGTAAAGCGACCACACCACCGGTGAGGTTTTTGAAACTAGTTTGCTCAAATCCGGCATTGTCTAGCATGGTTTTTAAGGTTTCTTGATCTGGGTGCATGCGAATAGATTCAGCAAGGTATTGATAACTATCGCCATCTTTAGCCACTAACTCACCAATTTTCGGTAAAATGTTAAAAGAATAAAAATCATAAGCTTTATTAATGAGTTCATGCTCAGGCTTTGAAAATTCTAATACCAGTAAACGTCCGCCCGGTTTTAATACCCGATAGATAGAGCGCAAAGCCATGTCTTTGTCGGTAACATTACGTAAACCAAAGGCGATGGTGACAATATCAAAGCTATTGTCTTCAAAGGGTAAATATTGCGCGTTAGCTTGTACATAATCAATATTTTGCACTAAGCCTTTATCGCGTAGTTTGTCGCGACCAACATTAAGCATAGAGCTATTAATGTCTGCTAACACGACTTTGCCTTGCTTACCGACCAGTTGTGAAAACTTAGCGGTTAAGTCACCGGTACCACCGGCTAAATCAAGGACATTATTACCGGGACGAACGCCACTAGCGTCAATGGTAAAGCGTTTCCATAAGCGGTGGATACCAAACGACATTAAGTCATTCATTATGTCATATTGTTTAGCAACAGAATGAAAAACGCCGGCAACCATAGACACTTTATCTTCTTTATCAATGGTTTGGTAACCAAAGTGAGTGGTGCTGTCTGCTGAAGTATGCGCGGTGTCTGGGAGTTGATTTTTATCTGTTGCTGACATCTTTTATTCGCTAATGGTAAATAATGGAAAAGTTGTGGTTAGTTTACTGTATGTGCGGGAAATCAACAAACACCCGCTGGTTTTTTTGTTGACTTTAAAGGCGATTAAGTTGAAAAATCACTCGCTATTGTCGCCTAATAAATACTCTGCATAGTAATAATAGAAACTAAAGAACAAAACTGTAATTTAATTACATAAAAAGCTTGTGTAACTAGAGCATGTACTCTATAATTGTTTTCGTTCCCTTAGACAGGGCACCTGTTGTAATAATTGAATATTCTAGCTTTCCTCATAGCTAAACCATCGGTAGCCTTGCTACCGTTTTTTTTGTCTGAAATTTAGTAACGTAGTTATGTTTGTTATTACCAATGTTTACTTGCTTATAGCTACATAGACTAAAGTTTAAGTGTTTGGTGTAATTATACTTTGTTATAATAATTGCATTATTTTGAATAATTATTCATAAACATCAGGACGACTTATGAGTTTTACTAACCTTTCATTTCGAAAAAAAATCCTAATTTTACTCGTGTTACCCATGCTGGGTTTTTTGTGGCTGAGTATTACTGCCATTTTGCACAGTATTAATACAAAAAATGAAATGTCGACGATTTCCTCGTTAACTCAATTATCTGTGATTTATAGTGAGCTAGTGCATGAACTGCAAAAAGAGCGGGGCCTTACCGCCGGTTATATTGGCTCCAACGGTGCTAAGTTTACTAATAAATTGCAAAACCAGCGTCAACATACCGATGATAAACGTCAACAACAAGTGCAGTTTTGGCAAGAGAATGACTTTCAACTTGCCGAGATTAATAAGTTACATGCCTCAATTGAGCAAGCCTTTGTTCAATTAGTGAGTATTCGCCAACGAGTAAACGCTCAAAGCATCCCGATAGCGGAGGCATTAACATATTATACGCAGCTAAATGGACAATTACTGAGTGTGGCTGTGATCAATGCCAATTTAAGTACCGATGCCTTAATTACCAAAGAAACGGTTGCCTATTATAACTTTTTACAAGGTAAAGAGCGTGCGGGTATCGAAAGGGCAGTGTTGAGCAATACCTTTGCCAAAGATACCTTTTCTGAGGGAATGTTCATTAAATTTATCACCTTAATAAGTGAGCAAGACACCTACTTTACTAACTTCAATCGTTTTGCGAATAAAGATAATCAACAGTATTTTCTTCAACAGCTCGCTCATGAGTCGGTAAACGAGGTGCAGCGATTGAGACTGCTTGCCGAAAGTAAAGCAGCTGATTTTAATATTAAACCTGAATACTGGTTTGCTCAGGCAACGGCACGAATAGGGCAATTGAAGAAAATAGAAAATGAATTAGATAGTAATATTTTAGCGTTGGTGGACAAAAAGCAGGCAAGTGCTATAAACCAATTTATTATCAATGTATTAAGTAGTGCTGTGTTGATTGTATTGGCTGTTGCTATTAGCATTTACATTCTTAAAGATTTGACAGGGCGTGTTAAAAACTTGACCTCAGTAATGTCACAAGTGAGGCATAAAAATGACTTAACCGTGGCTAGCGCCTTTGAAGACGACAGTGAGTTAGGGCAAATATCGGTATCATTGAATAAAACACTCACGCAGTTTTCTAGTGTTATTAAAGATATATCCTCTTCGAGTATATCTTTAACGTCTGCAGCAGCAGAAACTGCGCAAACGTGTGAATACAACTCGCAATCACTTTTTGAGCAGCAAAATGGCATTGGTTTAATTGCCAGCGCTATTGAACAGTTGTCAGCGACAGTAAAAGAAGTCTCGGAGAATACTCAAAGTACTGTAATGTCAGCAAAAGAGGCTGATGAAAAAGCCAATGAGGGCTTAAAAACGGTACAGAAATCTTATCATTCAATAGAAGTATTAGCGGTTGAAATAGATGGTTTGGCAAATCAAATCAACAATTTGCATGAAAGTAGTACTAAAATAACCAGCGTGGTCGATGTGATTAAATCGGTTGCGGAGCAAACAAATTTACTGGCATTAAATGCTGCTATTGAAGCCGCTAGAGCCGGTGAGCAAGGTCGAGGTTTCGCTGTTGTTGCCGATGAGGTCAGAACGCTTGCTCAGCGTACTCAAGAATCTACCGCAGAAATTGAAAGTTTTATTTTAGCATTACAAGCCGATGCTACTGCCGCTTTTAACGTTATTGAAACCAGCCAGAAAAAAGCAGCAGCAGCGGTCGAAAGTTCGAAAAATGTTGAGTTAGCGTTAGAAGAAATTACCACCTCGGTTAGCACCATCTTTGCGATGACTGACCAAATAGCGACAGCGGTAGAAGAGCAAGCCGTTGTGGCTCAAGATGTAGTGCACAACGTGATTGCTGTTGAACAAAAATCAGTGGAAACCACAACAGGTGCCAATCAAATTGCTGAAACAGCCAAAAAGCAAGCAAAATTAGCGACATCATTACAAGATATTGCCAATACCTTTAAGGTTTAATCGACAATGCATTGCTATGTTTTGCTTTAAGTAGTTTTGCTTTTTGTAGATTTGAGAAAAATAGCTTTGCTGAAAACCGCTAGATAGATACCACAAAAAATGAACAGCATACCACCAAGATGGAAAGGAAATATCTCTTCATTAAGAAAAACTGAAGAAAGTATAAGTCCAAAGCAAGGCATTAAATGAATAAACAAGCCTGCTTTGGCGGCACCTAATTCACTCACCCCTTTATTCCAAAAAATATAAGCGAGAATTGATGGGAAAATAGCCATATAAATGATGGTTAATATAGCGTCATTTTGCCAAATAATCGGCGATGAATAATAGTAATGTTCAATGATAGCGAAGGGGAGCAGCGCGATTGAACCTACTAAAACAGTGAGGCCAAAGAAGGTAAAGCCATCGAGTTCGGTTGGCCGGTAACGTAATAATATTGAGTAAGTTGCCCATAAAATTACCGCAATCAATACATAAATGTCGCCCTGACTTATCGGGTAATTAAGTAAGTTTAATAGTTCACCTTTAGTGACTAATATTAAGACGCCACTAAGTGAAATACTGACCCCTAACCATTGTTGTTTGGATACCGGTTCTTTAAGCCAGCAAGCCGATAAAATTAGCATGATAATAGGGATTATAGATTGTAAAATGGTAGCATTGGTTGCTGTGGTAATAGTTAGCCCTAGGTAAATAAAAGTATTGAAGCAGGCAACACTTAGTATGGATAATAATATAAGCAACGGCCAGTGTTGCATAATGAGCTTTTTATTTTTGTTGAGTTTTGGTAGTAAAAAAGGTGAAATTAGCAGCAAAGCTAATAACCATCGTAATTCAGCCATGACTATGGGTGATACCACTAAATGCATGGAACGACCCAGAACAAAGTTTCCAGCCCAAAATAACGCCGTTAGTGTTAACAGTAAATAAGCCATTAGGTGAGCAATGACGGGTGTTTGAGGATCAAGATAAATAACATTATTAGTTTAATCGCCTCGGAAAAATTTGATTTTTGAATGTCAAAAGGGGAAAAATTATTGAACAGTGTAATTTCTAATTAATCACAACGCTACTTTAATCTAGCTGACTAAATTAAGTGAGTTAACAACATGTCAAAACCAAGCTTGTTTTATGTTTATGATCCCATGTGCAGTTGGTGTTGGGGCTATCGACGAACTTGGCAGCTTTTGCAAGAAAACCTTGCCCCTATGTTGCCAATTAACACGATAGTCGGTGGTTTAGCTGAGGATTCTGATTTACCTATGCCAGCAGAAATGCAAACATTTTTGCAGCAAACCTGGCATAAAATATCATCAGAACTAGGGGCAAAATTTAATTTTGACTTTTGGTCGCAGTGCCAGCCAAAACGTTCCACCTATCCATCATGTCGCGCGGTTATTTTCGCCAGGAAATATCAAAAAGAGCAAGTAATGTGCTTGGCTATACAAGAAGCTTATTATTTACAGGCAAAGAACCCTTCTGAGATTAGTACATTAACTGAAATTGCAATCTCTATTGGTCTTAATGCTGACTTGTTTGCGCAACAAATCAATAGTGAGGCATTAAAGCAACAATTAGCCGAAGAAATAATAAGGGCAAGACAAATGCCTATTCAAGGCTTTCCTTCTTTAGTATTGGCGGTTAACGGCGAGTTTTTTCCTATCCCATTAGATTATAAAAATTGGCGTACTAGCTATGATGTAATTTTGGCCATTTTAGCTGGATCTTCATAAAAGTTAATCTAGCTCGCTTGGTTATTTATTTCGGCCTGATGGGTATATGCAACGCCATTTCACTGTTCGGGTCCATAATATTGTAATTGGGCGGATAAAGTTCGAAGTCAGGTTTTTCTACATAGTCAAAGTTAGATTTAGGTAGCCAGCTGCCCCAAATGTATTTAAGGGTTTTATCAAGGTTGCTAATAGCGCCTTTATGAATGAATTTAGCGTAAAGTTGTTCAGGTAATTCTCTGGTGGTCATACCGTCGGGAATAGAGTCAAAATTTTCAACTGCCGCGCAACAAACATAACTAAAACTAACGTCATCACCCTGTTCTATGTATGACTCATAAATACCAAATGAATTATCGTTAGTACGATTTTTAATGCTATTTTTATAGGGTTTAAAAGCCGACCACAGACGAGATAAACTAAGATCTGCATCATTATATTGTGTAGCTATACCAACAAGCTTAATGGCGGGACGGGTAATTATTTGTGGCTCCATAGATAATTCATTTTGTAAAAAGTGCAACATATTCGGACTAAATTGATCTTTGTACAACAACCTAAAGGGATCATTTTGTTTTCGGTATTGCGCAGGCGTAATATTAAACAAGTCTTTAAACGCCCGAGTAAAGGCTTCTTGTGAGTCAAATTGACAGTCTAGCGCCAGTGCTAATATACCGATATCTTCGCTGAGTAATCGTTTGGCGGCCACCGTTAATCGGCGTTTACGTAAATATTCTTTGGGTGTGTCACCGACTAAGGCCTTAAAAATACGACTAAAATGGTAAGTTGAATAATATGATGCGGCCGCCACTTCATGCACTGAAATTTTGTCATATACCTGTGATCATTGAAGACGCTTGATTTTATCTTCAATGAGGATCATGCTATGCATGATGAAAATGATACTGACTAGCCAGCAAAAACAAGCGCTCAAAACTCAACACGATAAAACGCGTGATGGTCGAGTGCGTGACCGTATCAAATCAGTTATCCATGCGAGTAATGGTTGGAGTGCTGAAGAAATTGCCGATGCACTGCTTATTCACGAAACCACTGTTCGACAGCACATTAAAGATTATCTTCACTCAAAGAAATTAAAACCTGAGAATGGCGGCTCAACAAGTCAATTATCAGCAAAGCAAACACAGCAGCTCGTTGAGCATTTAACGCAAGTGACTTATTTTCATACTCATCAAATTTGCAGTTACATCAAGCAAACTTATGGCATAGTTTATTCGGTGCCAGGGTTGAATAAATGGCTACATAAAAAAGGATTTAGTTATAAACACCCCAAAGGAGTGCCGCATAAGTTTGACACCGAAAAACAAGCGGTGTTTATTGAGGAATATGAAGAGGTCAAAGCTTCGTTAACGGATAACGATGTTCTATTGTTTATGGATGCTGTTCACCCAACACAAGCGACTAAAGTCAGTTGTGGATGGATACCAACGGGTGTTGATAAAATAATTAAAACCACAGGAAGTCGAACCCGATTAAATATTGTTGGCGCAATTAGGCTAGGTCATCTATCAGAGACGATTACAGCCCAATACAAAACAGTCAATGGCAACTCAATCATGGATTTTTTCGAGCAAACCAAAGCGTTTTATGCGGACAAGAAAAGAATTCATTTCGTATTGGATGGTGCGGGATATCATCGCTCTCAAGAGGTTAAAGATAAAGCGAAGGCATTGGGGATAACTCTTCATTATCTTCCACCCTACAGCCCTAATCTAAACCCGATAGAGCGGCTTTGGAAAGTCATGAACGAGAAAGTTAGAAATAACCGATATTTTGCCACGGCAAAAGAATTCAGACGAAAGATAGATGACTTTTTTGATGTTACCTTACCAGATATAGGTGCTAATTTAGATGGCAGGATAAATGACAATTTTCAGCTATTCAGCCAAGTATCTTCAAGTTAATTGGGTATATAAATGTTGTTCAATAAAATCAATGCTTTTGAAAAATCGTTGCATAGGGATCCTCTCTAATTCTTCTGATCATGCCGACTGAAGTATAGCGCTGCTGTTTACTTCTGGCTGCTTAATAATACTGGTTAAATGCGCTCACTGGTCACATAAAATCTTAAATGGCTAAAGCCTAAATCACGCGACGGCACTATGTTTTGATAGTCATGGTCGGCAAAAAAATTATCAATAGCAGTCCTGATCGGAAACGATATCACTATAAATACCGCAGGGCTATCAGCGCCATCAAGTGAGCGTTCAACATCATAAGTGGCGATAGTAACGCCACCATGTTTATGGAGTATAGGCGGCACACTGCTTAAGTAGTTTTGCAATGCCTCCATTTCCTTGGGGTTTGGCGTAGCTTCAATATGTAAAAATACCGGCAAAGTCATGATTTCTCCAAAGTAGTGATTAAAAATTTAAATGTGTTTTTTAACAATGACCAACAAATTATTTGTTGTTAATAATACGGCCATGCCAAAGGGCTAATAGTGGCACTATGATGAGTTCTATAATCGTTGGAGCTACGACTCGGCTGTCAATTAAGCCAAATTCGATAATGTTTGACAGTCTACCTAGGCCACCAATAAAGAGAGCTAATATAACAAAGCGAAAAACAGTACCATTCTGCTCAATATTGCGTAAGAAAAACAATAAGGCGATTCCTTGGGTGAGAAATACGCCAAAACCAAATCGATATTGGTTGTCGGCAAAACCTCGAAGTATACTATCGGCATTGAATATCATCTCACCACCGCTGAGTGCGGCGCTGCCATTCATGCCGCCAAAGGTGCTTGCCCCTCCTGGCACAAAACAAATAATGGCTAATATTAGGGTTAAAAATTGGAATATCTTTCTTTCTACATTATTAACTTGAGTCATGGTTGTTCTCTTCTTAACGAGTGATGGATTAACGCGATAAATGTTACCAATGACTTGCGTGTCGTTTTTGATATTTCTTGCGGTTTTGTCGAAAGGGGAAAACAGGGCAAAGTAAAATAGCAAGAAATATCAAAAAAGTGTTTTCACTAATCGCTAAAGTTGCATCATCAAGAATGAGTGAGGCAGCTAACGACCAGTTGCTTTAAGTAAGTTAATAAAGATAAGCAAGGTGAAATCATGTTAAAAAGTATTTTAATTACCGGCGCCAATGCCGGATTAGGTAAAGAATGTGCTAGGCAGATGGCATTACAATCGGGTGTCGAGAAAATATATCTAGGCTGTCGAAATAAAGAAAAAGCTAAAGCTGCCAAACAAGAGTTAGAGCAAGCGACAGGTAAAGCTATTTTTGAAATAATAACTATCGATGTTTCTGATTTAGCATCAGTACGAGCGGCAGTTAAATCACTAAAAGAGCCAGTAGAAGGACTAGTCATGAATGCCGGCGGCACTGGCGGTAAACATTTCTCTGAAAAAACCAAAGACGGTGTTACGCAAATATTTGCGGTAAACCTACTAGGCCACGTAGCACTTACTAATGAATTATTGAAAGCGAAAAAACTGACCAAAGTGGCTTTATACGCAGGCTCTGAAGCGGCACGAGGCGTGAAGGAAATGGGCATGAAACGCCCAGCACTTAAAATATCTTCAGTAGCTGAGTTTGCCTCAATATGCGATGGGGTATTTTTTGGTAACACTAAAGATGCCACGGTACCTTATGGACCAATTAAATATATGGCGGCGTTATGGATGTCGTCTATCGCCCGTGAATATCCTGACATTCGTTTTGTAACCATGAGCCCGGGTGCTACGACAGGAACCGAAGGGTTTAATACACTTTCTCCCCTTAAACGGTTTGTGATGAAAGGCATGATGAAAATGATGCTAATGTTAGGCAAAGTACATAAGTTAGAGGTAGGCGCTCAGCGCTTTGTTGATGGCCTAACCAATGAGTCCTATCAAAGTGGTGTTTTTTATGCCAGCCAAAAAGGCCTTACGGGTTCTATTGGTGAGCAGAGTAAGTTGTTTGCCGATTTAAGTAATGAGAGCTTTCAAGACAATGCAAAAATTGCCATTGATAGCTTTATAAAGCCCAGTTAATACCAAGGCTACTCGTGAGTTATGTATAGTTATAGTGATTAAAAGGTTAAACAAAAAACTGCATCCGTGCGGTTTTTATTTTTCAACTTGTTGTGCTTCAACCAGCGTTTTACATGACTAAGCCGCATCAACCAATGTTTAATTAAATAGCCTCGATTGAATTTAAAATTTTAGAACTATTGTTAAAAACAACCTAATATTTGCGGCTTTGTAGCTAAAAGCGGAATTAAATATAGACCCCAAAAAACTAAGAAAGCTGTTTCACTAATTTTTCAATACTTAGATAGGCATCATTAACAGACTTCTGATGTCTTGCATCAGCAAATTCTTGGTACTCAGATTTAATCTCATAAAACTCTTCTACACCTAAATATTTGCCTACTGTTGCAATATATGGCCCTAAGTGATTCATCTTTTCTCTGATCCCGCCAATTTCAAAACCAAACTCGCCACTAGAAGAAAGGAGAATAAGTTTTTTACCTGACATTATTGGCTCTAAAGGAAAGTCACCTCTGGCTAAATCAAAAGTAAATGTTTTATTAATACGCACTACTTGGTCAAACCAAGCCTTAAGTACCGCGGGTATACCGTAATTATACATGGGGGAAGAAATGACAATGATGTCAGCTTGAGCCACTTCATCAATTAAGGTATCAGATAAAGTCAAAAGCGCTTTTTGTTCATCACTCTGTTTTTCATCCGCAGTAAATACCGCAGCAATCCAATCTTGGCTAATAAAATCAGGTGGGTTTAGTCCTAAATCCCTATAGATAACTTTATCTTCACTATTTAAGGTAAACCATTTATCGATAAAATGAGCGGCAAGTGATTTTGAAATAGAATTATAGTCGCTAATATCGTTATCTGTTCTTCTTGCACTTGTATCTATACGCAGTATTGTCGCCATGTTTTTGCCGTTAGTCTGTTTGAATAGGTTATGGATGTATTTTGGCTATACGGCTTCTTATTGACAAACGATGAATACTACTTTATAGGTGAGTAAATCTTATCTATAAGCTAGTATTTGAATATGTATTGCCAACTCCCCCCTTTAAATAGCATCAAAGTTTTTGATGCTGCGGCTAGGTTAGGCAGCTTTAAAAAAGCGGCTGAAGAACTTCACGTAACACCAACAGCGGTTTCACATCAAATTAAAGCACTTGAAGAAGTGCTTGGTACTCTATTATTTGTACGTAAAACACGCGCTATTCAATTAACGTCAGACGGTAAATTATTAGCCGAAACTGCATATAACGTTTTGCAACAGCTGACTAATACTATTAGTGAAATATCGAATACTAAAAATAGTATTACAGTGAGTACCACATCGTCTTTTGCGGCAATGTGGCTGGTGCCAAATTTAAGTAAGTTTTATCAATTATACCCAGGCATTGATGTTGCCGTAAAAACAGGAGAACAAGTGGATGATCTGGAAAAAGACAGAAGAATAGATCTCGCCATTAGGTATGGTACTCATGATGATTCATTGAAAAATTCAACGTTGTTAACCACAGAAGATATAGGTATGTACGCCACGCCTAACTATATTGAAAGCATCCATAGCTTAGCAGATGCCAATCTATTAGAAACTAAGTGGCAAAATAAAAATCTGGCTGAGGTTTCTTGGCAGACATTACTGCAAGGCAGCGGTAACCATGCTCTAGCGTACAAGACTCGACAATTCACTCAAGAACATCACATTATTCAAGCAGCATTAGCTGGACAAGGTATAGCTTTGGTGAGTTCGCTTCTTGTTAGAAATGCGATAGAACAAGGTTGGTTAGTCAAATATAATTTTATTGAAAATAATAACACGACAAACGGGTTTAGTTACTATCTAGTCACTCCTGAACACAACCTGCGCAGCAAAAGCATCATGGCATTTAAAGGCTGGCTCGTCGATGAACTGATGTAGTTGAGTGAACACTATTACCACCGCGTCAGCGGTTATAAACTTTCTAACGGTAGATGAAATTTATCAATGGATTATTGAACTTGTTCTATAGGTTTTCAATCTGTGCTAATAAAAAATCACAGAGCTGGTGATCCCTGTGATTTTATTTTGCGTTGATTTGCTGACTTTAAGCTTTGTGTTAACAAAACATTCAGTTGTGACCTTTTAGCGTAGCAACCTGCTTAAACGGAGTAAGTTCGTTTAAACACCGTTATTTATTTTGCGAACTTTTTAAAAGCTTCATCCACAGGAGTATCTGCTAAATGATTAGTGTAGTTGCTCATTACCTTTTGAGATAAACCAACAATAATTTCTAGCAATTGTTGTCTGCCATAGCCTGCGGCAAAAAATTTCTCGATTTGCTCATCGCTGATCACACCGCGTTCACGTGTCATTGCCAGCGTTGTTTCGCGAAGTGCTTCAAGTTTGGGGTTTGCAAGGGGTGTTCTGTTAACAAGTGCATCTACAATGTCTTGGTCAATTTTCATTGCCGCGGCAATACCGCTGTGTGCAGGTACACAGTAATGACAGTTATGTTCAACGTTAATTGCTTGCCATACAACGGTTGTTTCCTCGGCGTTAAATGAGGTTTTTTGAAACAACTCATGTAATACTTGGTAACCTTCAAGCAATATAGGTGCTTCAGCCATTACTGCGTGTAGGTTTGGTACCATGCCAAATGTCGCTATTGAATTAGCCAGTAAAGGTTTTGCCGCTGCTGGTGCATTGTCTGCTGTGTGTAAAGTAAATTCTGTCATGTTTAGCTCCAATTAAAAATAAGTTTAAGTAATGTCTAAATTCATGGTATTTGATTTTGAGCAATCGTTCAAGTTATAATTGAGCAACTGTTCAAGTTAATAAAGAATGAAATGGTTAATAAGGTTAAATTTGAGCGTGAGCATGTTATTCATGTCGCAAGCCAGTTATTTTGGCAAAAAGGCTTTCATGCCACGTCAATTCGTGACTTACAAGATGCTGTAAACATGCGTCCAGGCAGTATTTATGCCGCTTTTGGCTCTAAAGAAGGGCTTTATAGTGAATCGTTAAAAGAATATACCGAGCAAATGCAAAGCCAAATTGACGATTTTTTAAATGGTGCTGACTCTATTCTAGGTGGTTTACGTGCGCTTGTTGAAAGTATCATTGGCAATCGTCAATGCTTTCCTAGTGCTATTTGTATGCTAGTAAAAGCGAACAGCGAATTTACTGAAAAAGATGCTAACCTGCGTGAACTCAGCTTTAAGCAAACCGATAAGTTCGAACAATACTTATGTGTTTTATTTAACCAAGCCATTAAAAATGATGAGTTAATTAACAAGCGTCCAGCCATTGAATATGCTCGTTTCTTTCAAGTGCAGTTAACGGGTTTACGTTGTTATTTTAACCGCTCAGAAGTTGATCAGTTAGCAGAACCGATGATCGAGCAAATGTTTACACTATTAAAAAACATTTAAGGTGAAAAGAGCTTCTCGATAACCGCGTCTCTACAGTACTGGTAACTCCCTAGGTTTAGCAATATTGCTTTATCACCTTGGCTAAACGCTCAATGGCGTCACCGAGTTCTTCAATGTTGGCATTGGTAAAATTTAAACGCAAAGCTGGTGTGTTTTTGGGGCTATCTTGATAAAAAACTGAGCTTGGTACTACCGCAACACCATGCTCTAGTGCCGATTTTGCTAGAGCATCTACATCACATTCGGGTAATGATAACCAGATAAACATTCCGCCCTCGACAGTATTTGAATGGCAATACGAAGGTAGTTTCAGGGCAATTTGTTTGATGAGTGCTTGATATCTTGCCTTGTATAGACGCCGTAATCCCGCTAGGTGTTGCTCAAACTCATGGTGTTGTAATAAATCTAACAATACCGCTTGCATGGGGATGCTTGAATGCAAATCTGCGGCTTGTTTTACTTTGTTAAGTGGCGTTATCCAATCTTTTCTACCCGTTACCAGACCAAGCCTAATGCCAGGAGTTGCTATTTTTGAATATGAGCGCAATACCATGGAATTATCAGGGCAAAAACTTGATACTAGCGGTAAATAATCACCTTTAAATCTAAGCTCTCGATAAGGAACATCTTCAATACAGGCGACATTATATTGCTTACATAACTCGGCAACTTTTTTACGTACTTTTAAAGACCAGCATACGCCTGTTGGGTTATGAAAATCAGGTACTGCATAAAAAAGGCTGATATCTTTAGCGGCGAAACAGGCTGCTAATTCCTCTAAATCAGGACCATCTGCTCGTTGCGAAACACTTTCTATTGTCGCTTGAGCAAGAGCAAAGACTTGAATTGCGCCTAAATAACTGGGTGCTTCCATTACAATACTATCGCCGGGGTTAACAAATGCTCGAGCAATGAGATCTAACCCTTGCTGTGAGCCAGTGCACACAATACTGTCGTGCGATGGCGGTAATTGATAATACTTTCTAAAATGTGCAAGCAGCGGCGCATAACCTGCGGTGTTACCATATTGAAATAACTGCGCTTGGTTAGGTAAGTCGGTTAACGACTTCGCCATTAATGCTAACGGAAATGTCGCCTCATCGGGTAAACCGCCAGCCAAAGATATGACTCCCGGCGCGCTTGCCGCACTTAATATTTCACGAATATAAGATGGCTGGATCTCTTGTAACGATTTAGCTAATTTCATGGTAAGTGTGCTCTTTTACTCTTTGAATCTAAGACTTTTTAAAGAGTACGATAGCTTGCACTGTTTTACTTGTCTGTTTATGCTGTAATATATGTCCATTTATGCTATTCGTTTGAAAAATAATGCCAACTAACCAACAAATATCGCGTATTAACGACGTGCTCTATTTTATCCATCAAGATATTAGTAATGAGCTGTTAGCGAAAGATCTCGCCAGCATTGCCGCCTACTCAGAACAACATTTCCATCGCCTTTTTAAAGCTGTTGTCGGTGAACCTGTGCATCACTATATTCGTCGCACACGTATGGAATTTGCCGCCAATCAGCTAATGTTCGATGCAGAGTCGTCGGTATTAGACATCGCCACCAAATCAGGATTTGCATCGGTGTCGTCATTTAGTCGCGCCTTTAAAGCAATTTTTGAGGTGTCACCGGGTGAGTGGCGCAGTAGTGAACGTCAGCATCAAGACAAACCTTTTTTAGCAGATAAAGAAATTGCAGAATGTTATCAACGCCTTGATAAAATGGTTACCCCTAAATGTGCATTAGTAGAGCGACCCAAACAAGATGTCGCGTATGTCAGGCATCAGGGCTATGACCGCTCGATAGCTAATGCGTGGCAGGTATTAAAAGCATGGGCCAATTCACAAGGGCGTGACTTTTCGCAACAATTTGGTTTGCACCATTCAAATCCGGCATGGGTAGAGCTTAAAAAGTGCCGTTATGTGGCTTGCCTAGCTATTGATTATCCTATCCTTCGTCGTGGGGTGGTCAATAGCATGACAATTCCAGCAGGCTTGCATGCGGTATTCAAATTACAGGGAAAATACGGTGAGCTATTACCGCAATTGAGTAATATTTTGGAGCATTGGTTACCCACTTCAGGCTATAAAATGTTATCGACACCAGCTTATGTTCATTATCGGCAAAATCAATTTCTAGCGGAAAATGAGCAATTTGAATTAGATTTTTGCCTACCCATTGCTTTATTTAATTAAGCCATTGCCTAGCGTTGATGACAACTTTACATTTTTATCTGCTAAAGGTTTTTAAGAGCTTTTTATGTGTAAAGACGCCTTATAGTTGTCAACGAAACAACCAAAAATCAATATATTGTATTATACTCAACGGATTAATCTCCAAGGCCTCAAAGGTACTATCAAAATATGATTGAGTTTTTTTATATTGAAAACAAATATAGATTGCCGCGGGCGATTGTCATCGCCGTCGTTGCCATTTGTGTCATACCGTTTATTTTGCAATTGCTTGGCGCTGATTTTGGTAATGCTCTGCATGCAACAACGAGTCAGGTATCCGTCACTCAAGTAACAGCCGACGACATGTTTTATCGGTTATCGGGTGGATTTACTCATGCATTACTTGAGTGGACGGCATTTAGTGCCGCTATCTTCGTAGTATTATTGGCGTTTTGTCATTATTCTATAACCAATGATATTACTACTCCGGTTATTGGCGTCGCATTGTTTTGCGCTGGGGCTATGGATGCCTTTCACACCTTAGCCGCGACACGGTTAATTAGTGCTGTTGCAGAAAATACAGATTTAATCCCTTTTACCTGGGCACTATCGCGAGTTTTTAATGCGGTTATTATGATTGCAGGTGTCGGGATATTCTTGTCGGGCAAAAAAATAAGCCCAAATAATGGTTTTAAGTTTATCATTATGACCAGCTTAATATTTGCCTCAATTGGCTATCTGTTGATCTATTTTTCAGCAACAAGTTATAACTTGCCACAAACTCAATTCCCTGATGCAATTATTCGTCGTCCTTACGACATTGTACCATTGATACTTTTTCTCTTTGCGGGCTTAGTTATTTATCCATTGTTTGCCAAGCGCTACCCTAGTGTTTTTGCCACCGCGTTATTATTAAGCGCACTACCTGAAGTTGCGGTGGAATTACACATGGCTTTTGGCTCAAAACGACTGTTTGATAGTGACTTTAATATTGCCCACTTTTTAAAAATAGTTGCTTATGTCATTCCTTTGGTTGGGCTGGTATTAGATTATGTGCAAACCTATAAAGCTCAAATAGAGCATCATGAACAGCTGCAAGGTGCTCATGAAAAATTAAGCACTAAGGCCTTTGAATTAGATCGTAGTAATACCAAGTTGACGCAATCTAATGCCGAATTAGAAAAGTTTGCTTATATAGCTTCTCATGATTTACAAGAGCCTTTAAGAAAAATTCAAGCGTTTGGTGATCGGCTGCATAAACGCATTGCAATTGTTGATGATGAAAAAGCCATTGATTACATTGACAGAATGCAAAAATCTTCGACACGGATGCGCAGTTTAATTGATGATTTATTGAGGTTTTCACGGGTTGGTAA
>Ga0209826_1000896_pt1 | contig 21384 bp, 18 predicted proteins | sample GOMGulsemesocosm_5_FD_184637 | JGI IMG/M metagenome (GOLD analysis project Ga0209826, IMG submission 184637) | Methane-oxidizing microbial communities from mesocosms in the Gulf of Mexico - GOM15C Gulf of Mexico (SPAdes) (version 2) | ecosystem: Environmental > Aquatic > Marine > Cold seeps... | reverse complement strand
CCATTCTTCTGTGTCTTTTATAAGCATTTGACTTAAAACCTTGATGATAATTTAACGTTAATGATCTGATCATCAATAGTGCAAAAAGTTCCTTTCTAGTAAAAATTTATTTGTGTATAAGAGACAGATGCTACACAGAGGGCTCATCGAGCTTACTCTGAGGATTTATTATTCTCGGTGTAGTGCAGTAATCCAGATTCCCTCTGTGGTAATGATTGTTAAGCTGAATAAATACTTAAATTAACACATTAAAATCAGTCGTAAATCAAGGTCTAGCCTAAAGTCTAATAGTAAAAAGTTGTCGACATTTTATACTGATTTCATTATGTAATGATAAGAGAGGCAACCGATGAGCTTTATAGAAAAACAGCACCAAGCAACCACTAATACTGAAGAGTATTGGAAAAAACAAGCTGAACGAGTAACTTGGCTTAAACCTCCAACAAAAATATTGTCGACAAATAGTTTTGATTGGCACGACTGGTTTGCCGATGGCGAACTTAATAGCAGTTATTTGGCCTTGGATTATCATATTGAGCAAGGTCGTGGCGAACAAGTTGCTTTAATATACGACTCACCCGTAACAAACACTAAACAAACCTTCACCTACTTTAAGCTCACAGAATTAGTGGCAAAATTTGCCGACGTATTACAAAAGCAGCAGGTAGAGAAAGGCGATCGCGTGTTGATTTACATGCCGATGATCCCACAAGCTGCCATTGCCATGTTAGCTTGTGCTCGTATTGGTGCCGTACACTCGGTGGTTTTTGGTGGTTTTGCTGCCAAAGAGTTGGCGGTGCGTATTGATGATGCCGAGCCTAAAGTTATTGTCAGCGCCAGCTGCGGCATAGAAGTTGAAAAAGTTATTCCGTATAAGCCATTAATAGATCAAGCCATAGCAACAGCCCAGCACAAACCTAGCAGTTGTGTTATCTACCAGCGCGAGCAATTAACGGCTGATATGATTGTTGGTCGCGACTATAGCTGGCAAACATTAATGCTAGAGGCTAAAGCAATTGCACCGGTACCGTTGAAAAGTACCGACCCGCTTTATATTCTTTATACCTCTGGCACCACGGGAAAACCCAAGGGCGTAGTGCGTGATAATGGCGGCCACGCGGTTGCCATGCTGTATTCGATGGAACACGTTTATGGCATGAAAGTTGGTGATACATTTTGGGCGGCTTCTGATGTTGGCTGGGTGGTCGGTCACTCTTATATTGTTTATGCGCCGTTAATGGCTGGTTGCTCAACTATTTTATACGAAGGAAAGCCGATAAAAACCCCTGATGCCGGTGCTTTTTGGCGAGTATGTGCCGAATATCAGGTCAATGCACTTTTCAGTGCGCCAACAGCGTTTCGTGCCATAGCCAAAGAAGATCCTGATGGCGCCTTAATGCATGATTATGACTTAAGTCGGTTGAAACGCTTATACCTAGCGGGTGAAAGGTTAGATCCTGCAACTTACCATTGGTTAAAAGAAAAAACTCAACTGCCTATTATTGATCATTGGTGGCAAACCGAAACAGGCTGGGCAATAGCCAGCACTCCCTTTGCTGATGATGACTGCCATGAACTCATGCCCACTAAAGCCGGTTCTGCTGGTTTTCCTGTACCCGGCTTTAATGTTGAAATTTTAGATGCCTACGGCAAACCGTTACCGGCAAATCAGCAAGGAACCGTTGCCATTAAACTGCCTATGCCTCCCGGTTGCTTAGCAACTATTTATCAAGATGAACAACGCTTTAAATCAAGCTATTTATCAACCCATCCCGGTTACTACGTTACTGGCGATGGTGGTTATATTGACGAAGCAGGCTATCTGTTTATTATGGGCAGAACTGATGATGTAATTAATGTCGCGGGTCATCGGTTATCAACGGGTGAAATGGAAGAAGTATTATCAGGACATAGTAGCGTTGCCGAGTGTGCTGTTATCGGTATTCACTGTGCTTTAAAGGGGCAAGTTCCTTTTGGCCTTGTGGTGATCAAAAATGGTATTAATAAAAGTGATGACTCCTTAATCAGTACTTTAAAGAATAAAGTGCGCACAGAAATAGGCGCTATTGCCTCCTTAAAAGGGTTGCTCATTGTTGAGCGTTTACCTAAAACACGTTCGGGAAAAATATTGCGTAAAACCTTAAGACAAATGATAGATGGACAAAAAATTGATATGCCTGCCACCATTGATGATCCACAAGTATTAGATGAGTTATCACCAAGACTAGTAGGAATAGCAGATTGATACCAAACGAAGCAACATTGATAAATAGCGGTTTTATTGTAAGCTTAGATCAGGTGAATTAAGCTAGGCAGCGATATTACAGGCTCTAAAGTAGAGTAAATTAGTGTGTCGTGAGCTGTTCTTTAGCTCACAACACGCTACTCTAGGTGAAAAATGTATTACAACACGCAAGCATACTTAACATTAAAAGAGCAACGAAAGCACAAGTTGTTTATTTACACCATGTATCTAGCATTACTCCTATTGCTAGCTAACATCGCGATGGACTATTTTTTAACGGGTCATCTGCCGTTTAACGCGATAATTATCATCTTCCCTACTCTTGCCCTTCTGCTAATTAAACAGTTTTTACCCTTCAAGCAAGGTGTTTACCGATGTTTTTATGTAGTCATTATAATCGCTATTATTGAAGCCATCATTCATGCCCGCCCCAGTCAAGCAACCAGCACTTATTGGGCCTATCTAATCGTTGTTTTCATTTTTACTTATGAGCATGAAATTAAAAATGCCATTATTATTAATACCTTAGCTTTCATTGGTTTATCTACACTGGCTGTGCTTGATCATCTGTCATTTATCGAATTGCCTTTCAGTCAATTTAATTACCTAAGTTTTTTAATGATTTATATTGTCTTATCGCTTTTTATTTATATTATGGTGAAAAACTTTTCGGCATTGGAGGGCATACTACATCGGCAGTCGCAAGTATTGAAAAACAATGTCGATGAGCTAAGCAAAGCACAACAAGGTTTGATTGAGTCAGAAAAAATGGCTGCTTTAGGCAATTTAGTGGCGGGAATATCCCATGAAATAAATACCCCGTTAGGTATCGCTTTAACGGCAATAACCCATAATCAAGATGTCCTTATCAATATAGAAGGCCACCTTAACAGTAAAACCTTAAAACAAAGCATACTAAAAGAAGCCATTAACTCCCAACAACATGGTTATCGTATCATTTTGAAAAACCTTGATCGAGCTAACGATTTAATTGGCAATTTCAAGCAAATTGCCGTCGATCAAGCGTCTGAAAATATAAGAGAAATTTATCTTTATGAGTACATACAAGAAACGGTTGATTCTATGCATTCATTGCTGAAAAATAAAAATATTAACATTCATTTTCACGGCAGTAACAATATCAAAGTAAATACCTATCCAGGTCCTATTTATCAAATTATCAGTAATTTCATTAACAATTCAGTATTGCACGGTTTTGAATTACAACAACAAGGCAATATCACTATTTCGGTCAATGTTTCACAGCAGCGAGCAACTCTGTCTTATCTTGATGACGGTATTGGTATGAATGAAGAGATGTTAAAGAAAATTTACGAGCCTTTTGTTACCAGCAAGCGTAATCAAGGCGGCAGTGGTTTAGGCATGAATATTGTTTATAACTTAGTAACACAAGTGTTAGAGGGAGAAATGGATTGTCAGTCAAGTGTCGGTAAGGGGATTGAAATTAATATCTCTTTCCCCATTGAAGTTTGCGCGCAACCAAATGATAGCAACTTACCTTAAATAAGCCTTAAGTAAGCTTTAAATGAGCCTTAAGTAAATCTGAAGTAAGCCTAAGCAAACGTTAAGTCGCCCTATTTGTTTAACGACAGCTTATTTTTAGTGGCTTTATTGACATAAATAACTTGTTTAGTTGCTGTATGGCTACCCGATTTTTTATGACTAACAGCATCTTGTGGTGCCACTTTACTTGAGCCGGCAACAGCTTGGTTTATTTCTGCCATTTCACTCTGAGTTAAATCTCGCCATTGTCCGGGTTTCAATTGTCCCAATTCAACACTCATAATACGAGAGCGTTTAAGCTTTTTAACCTCATAATCAAGATATTCACACATACGGCGAATTTGACGGTTTAAGCCTTGAGTTAAAATAATAGTAAACACAAAGCGACTTTTTACCTTAACAATACAAGGCTTAGTGATAGTGCCTAAAATAGGCACACCTCGTGACATACGCTCAATAAAACGCTCACTTATCGGTTTATCTACCGTGACAATATATTCTTTATCATGGGCATTTTCGGCGCGCAAAATTTTATTAACAATATCGCCATCACTGGTTAAAAAAATCAAACCTTCAGAGGGCTTATCTAAGCGACCAATAGGAAAAATACGCTCTTTGTGTCCGATTGCATCAACAATATTACCCCAGACATCAGTTTCTGTAGTGCAGGTAATACCAATAGGTTTGTTGTAGGCAATATAGATTCTATCTGACTTATCTTCACTACTTTTGGCTATTGCTTTACCGTCAACCTTAACAATATCACTGGGTAAAACCTTAGTGCCTAACTCAGGTATATTGCCGTTAATAGTGACGCGCTTTTCTTCAATCAATTTATCGGCACCACGACGAGAGCAAAAACCAGAGTCACTGATAAATTTATTTAAGCGTTTGGCATTCGTTGAAGTATCGGTCATAGCACTTTTTAAGCAGAGTTAATTAATTGAGCATTATACCATTTGGATTAATTAAGGGTATAGAATTCAATGAGAATAAAAGTGCTTAAATTTGATTGTTATTCATGCGATCAAGTAGGCGAATATTTTGTACTAAATCTTGCCTGGACGGATTTAGTTTTAAGGCCTTGCGCAACATGCTCGCGGCTTGATCATAATTTTGTTGTTCAATGTAAACTTGCGCATGACCAATAAAAGCGCGTTCGGCAAACCCTGCTAAACTGGCCGCTCTGATAAAAAGCATTTGCGCCTGCGTGTAGTCATTATTTTTTTGGTAGTGTTCCGCCAAAGCAATAAGCGCTTTGCCATTGGTGGGTGCCAGCTTAATGGCTTGTTCATATAACTGGGTAATTTTTTTATTGGTATTGCCCGGCAAACTGGCGCGATGAAGCTTGAGCTGACTTTTTTGTAAGTCATTAATTCGTCCGGCGTATTTATCGCTGTGCTTGAGTAACTTTTTCGCTTCTGGCCAGTGTTTTTCATAAATAAGCCAAGCAATAACCGCTTCAATGGCATCAAAATGCTTGGTGTTTTTGCTAGCAGGATTAACTTTGCTTTGTTGCCACTGAGTTAACAGTTGCGCCATCAGCTCTGCTGCTCGGCTAACACTGCCATGGTTTAAGTGTAATTGTGCGGTAGCAATTAAATTGTCGGCATCGCTATTCCCCAATCGAATCGCCATTTCCATGCTAGTTAACGCATCGAGTGGTGTATTGTCGTCGAGTGAAATTCGGCTACGTTGCAACCATAATCTGGCATCATTAGGCGTTTTTTGCAGCATTTCGTTCAACATAGCCTTAGCGGCGTGATTATCTTTGGCGCTGATCAGGCTATATAGCAACCCTTGTTGCCATTGTTTGTTTTCAGGTTCAAGCAGTAAAGCTTGTTCGTAACCTGCAATGGCAGACCATGGCGTACTCAGCTGTAAATTAATATAAGCAAGGTAACCAAATAATTGCGCATCACCTTCACCTAAAGTAATAGTTTTGACTAAATGCTTTCTAGCCTGTTGATAGTTTTGTTGCTTGATATAGATCACGGCAAGACTTTTGTGGGCACGAATAAAATCAGGCAGTTGTGCTATCGCAGTTAAAAAGCTTACTTTAGCTAGTTCATCTTTATCTAGAGATAAGTATATTTGTCCTTGTACTTGCAGTAACGCCGGGCTCAAGCTTAGGATAGGTTCAGGTTCATATTCTGGTTTACCTACTTGCTCAATAGCCGCCAATGCGCCCGCATAATCTTTTTTGTTAAGCAGTGGTCGTATTTTTAATGCAAGAGGTTGCTCAATTGGCAATAGTTTGGCATCGCGCTGTAATAATGGGTTATTACCTGCAGGTAGCGTCCATACCGGTGAAAGCTGTGCAATGTTGATACTGTTTATTTTTAACGGTTTTCTAGATGCTGCTGAGTCTTGCTGATTACTGGCAAGGCTGGTGCTGCTATAAGCTAAACTACAAAGTGTTATCGTTGAAATAAGGTAGCTGGTGATTATTTTAGTTATCATGTTTTTTTAAACTCCACTGGCCAAATAAAGCGAGCACGTACTGCTTGTCCGTTTTTAGTTGGCACCGAAAAACGCGAATTGCGGATAATTTTGTTAATTGAATCAAGTAATTCTTTATAGGGCATTTCTTTAATAGCCACTAAGGTGATACTGCCTTGCTCATCAATGAAGACGTCAAGAGCGACTCTTGCTTTTTTAATGCCTTTACGCGCCAAACTGCGCGGAAAAACCGCTTTAATTTGGGTCAGTAATACTGGCACACTGTCGAGTTCACCTAAGCCAAAAGCCTGCCAATCTATGGCTAGGTCTAAATTCAAATCATGAGGGGCATGATTTAATTCTGGCGGCGCTAGCATGGGATCAAAATCTTGTTTAATGGTTAACTGAGAGACATCAAGTGCTGGCCCGGCACCCGCAGTATTAAGGTCAATCGCCGGTTGCGCTTCGGTTATGGGTCGACTTACTGGCTTAGGTGGCGGCGGTGGCGGTGTATAAGCTTGAGTCACTTTACGTACCATCACCTTAGGTTCATACTCATTGGCGAACCAGTTACTGGCAAAAATACCTAATATAGCCAAGAGCATTAAGCTGCTACTGGCGATAAAGGCGAAGACATGAAAGCGATTTAGTTTCTTTTTCATTAGAGTGTCATTTATCTTACAGTGCCGTGGCAATATTAACCGAGCTAGCGCCCGCCAATTTTGCTTCATCAATAACTTCGACTAATAGCTCAGTCATCACTTGTTTGTCGGCTTGAATAACCACGGCTCTATCTCGTATTTTAAGTAATTGCGCTATGGTATTACGCACACCCGCAACGCCAATTGAAGTGCTGTCATAAACAACATCGCCTTTACTAGTAATCGCTAACATGATGACGGTATTTTCAAGTCGCTGCGCAGAAACCGCTTGCGGTTTATCTACTTCAACACCGGTTTCTTTGACAAAAACAGAAGTGACAATAAAAAAGATTAACAAGATAAAAACCACATCAAGTAAGGGTGATAAGTCTATGCCGTTGTGCGTCTGCTCTAATCGTTGCTGCAAATTAGCACGCATGAGCTTCTCCTTGCTTGATCTGATTAAGAGTATCAAAGGCTAAAGTCAATACGCTGTTTATGGGCACCGCCTGCTCTAATCGTTGCTGCAAATTAGCACGCATGAGTTTCTCCTTGCTTGCTCTGATTAAGAGTATCAAAGGCTAAAGTCAATACGCTGTTTATGGGCACCGCCTGCTCTAATCGTTGCTGCAAATTAGCACGCATGAGCTTCTCCTTGCTTGATCTAATTGCTTGATCTGATTAAGAATATCAAGGGCTAAAGTCGATACGCTGTTCATGGGCACCGCCTGCTCTAATCGCTGCTGCAAATTAGCACGCATGAGTTTCTCCTTGCTGAACTATTTGTTTTACCAGCAGATGCTTGATATAGCCAAGCAGCAACCAAGCAGGAATAGCGACTACTAAGCCTAATTGTGTCGTCCATAGTGCATCGGCTATACCTTGGCTTAGTGCACTGGCTTGATCGAGCTCCGCGCCTTGAGACATGGCATGAAAGGTATCAAGTAAACCACTGATGGTGCCCAATAAACCCAATAAGGGCAACGCACCAATAAATATCTCGATGGCGCTGAGCCATGAAGCATCTTTTAGCTGATAATTGCCTGAATAAGCACAAATAATGTAGTAAGTGAGCAGCTGGTAGCAGGTGAAGCCTAAGGCTAATATGCTCCATACCACGAGATTATCAAACGAATGAAAAGACATAAAGTTACTCCCTAGCCGTTTGAGCTTAAGCCATTAGTTTGAGTGTTTAATTGGCTCAAGTTAACGCCACATGATTCTAATTGGCCGTAATAAGTTTTAACTCGTCGTGATAATAACGCGTGCAGCAATAAAGCAGGAATCGCCACCACTAACCCTAACTCGGTAGTGACTAACGCTTGTGAAATACCCCCCGAAACAGCAGCGGGATCGCCCGCGCCAAATAAAGTCATTAACTTAAAGGTTTCAATCATGCCGCTTACCGTCCCCAGTAAACCTAATAATGGTGATACCGCCGCGGTAATGGCTATGGCACCTAACCAATAATCCAGTTTATGTTTATTATGTAATAAGTTGGCAAATAATCTGTCATCACGTTTTTGTCCAATATCACTCTGCAAGGCAATATCAATTAACTGTGCCTGCATACCTTTTGCTTGACCAAAAAGACTCTGCTGGGCTTCGGTTTTATCATCGGCTTGAGTGATTTTTTCTAACTGTGCAAAACGTTCATTAAAAGCAGGAATTAAACTCGGTAAACGATAAAACTGTATGGCTTTAGCTAAAGCAATAACCATAGCAAAAAAGCCAAAGGCAACAATAGGAAATATCCAGACGCCACCTTTACTAATATGATCAATAATAGTGTCTTGTTCGCTATTAATTTTAAAAGCGCGAGTTAGGGTCGGATCGAATGAAACCTTACCTTTACCTGTGTTTAATAAGGCTATAATGCCCTCACTTTCATCACTGGCTAACAGTAACGTTACTTTAAATAAGTCAGCGGCGGCTGTTGATTCAATATTGTCGACTAAGCTAACAAAACCGGTGATTTGCTCGGTAGGTTCAACAAATAAGTTCACCGGTCCAAGTGATAACATCTGAGCAGTGTGCAATTCACCGTTTGGCATTACAATTTTTTCTGAATGCCAGTTAGGATTAATTTTACTGTCAATATTAGCAAGCAGTTGACTTAACCAAGCCAGTTTTTCTTTTGCAGAAGTTTGTGGCGAGAAAGGCTGTTTTGCTAAGTTGTGATTGAAACGACTTAAAATATTTTGCTGGTATTGCCTTTGTTCACTCCAGGTTTTCAAACGCGTTTGCAACTGTTGCAAACTGAGGGTTTTTTCGTCTTGTAAGCGCTGTGAAACAGCCGTTTGCTCTCTTAATTTTGCAACTTTTTGCTCTTGTAAGCGAACGTTTGTTGACAATGAAGCTCTGAGTTTACTGAGTTCTTTTTGACTCGAACTAAGCTTTTTTTGTGCTGATTTAATATCTTTTAGTAAGCCATTGACTACCTTGCTATCGCTCACTGGTGAGTTACTAGCATAAGAAAAATTGCAAGATAAGGCTAAAATAATGCTAAAAATGGCTAACTTATTCATTTATTTGCTACTGTTTCGTTAAGTGTTAAGGAAATAGGCAATTGTAAAAACTTTGCCTCACTACGACGTTCAATCATGGCAATGGCATTTAATACCACCTCGCCATCAACAGAATTATCAGGCTGCCAACGCCAACCCGATGCTTCAGGAATACCACGACCGACAATGGTGCCATCAAAAGAAACGTACCAAGCTTGGGCTAAGCCAATATAAAGCTGCTGTACCATAACTTCTTTTTCACCTTCTTCAGTAGCTAGCACTAAAGCAGTTTCGGCATGACTGATACGTTGTTCAAAATCATTCAATTGTTCAAGCAATTCTAATAAGGTATTGAGCTTTTGCGTGGTATCTGCGCTGATAAATTCAGCGGCTGAGAGCTTTTTCTGCCAAGCGTTAAACAATGGCGGTGGTAACTGTGGCTGTATTTCAGCAATCACTTGGAAGTAATCGACTAAAGATTTTTCTAACAGCGCCTGATCTGACTCCATGTTATTTTGTGACTTTAACAATTGCCCACGCTTTTTTTCTACTTCACCATCATTAGCACTGGCGGTGCTTAAGTTTAGCTCTAATTGAGCTTGCTCTTGCTTGAGTAATATCAATCGTTGTTTGAGCAATGGTTCTTGCTGATGCCAGTCATTGATCATGGCATTACGCTGTTGCTCAATAGCAAGCCATTTTTGTATCAAGCTATCCGTTTGTTCAACTTTATTTGATGCTGCAAACACTTGGCTAGCAGCGAAAAAGCTAAATAACACGGTTGCTACCAGGGGTTTCCTTATCTCACTGATGTACTTTTTCATGGCAATGTTTACGCCTTAAATTTTTGTATTAACGATAGATTGTGAATATTTATTAAGAATTGTAATGCTAACGATTACCGTTTGCAACAGTTAAAATATGAACATACTGTTAAAAAACAGTCGGCTGTACAAAGTAAACTTTTCGCTAAGTACAGCGAATTAAGTACAGCAAATATTGACATTGCTGTCGGCAATATTTTCAATACTATTGCATCTCAGCCTTATTACATAATATAATACGAATCATTATCACTTGTACCTTTACTACTCTGTTATGCTTGCTCAATCATTACTAGCACCTGAACTATCCTCTATTGCTAAACTAGCCACTACAACTAAGCTTGCGCCTGACTTACGGGAACAATTATCACAGTTATATAGCAGTAATCAGGCGTGGCTAAAGGGTTGGCTGAACACTAAGCTGGGCTGTTCTTATCGCGCGGCTGATTTAATGCATGATACTTTTATGCGCTTACTCACCCGTGAAGAATTAATTCAAGTCAAAGAGCCAAAAGCATTTTTAACCACGGTGGCTAAACGAGTATTAATAGATCACTGGCGCCGTGAACAAATCGAACAAGCTTATCAAGCCGCTTTAATGCAAATGCCTGAGCTGTATGCGCCAGCACCAGAAGAGCAATATTTATTTCTGGAAAGCCTACTCGCCATAGACAAGTTACTTGATGGTTTACCCGTGGTGGTAAAACGTGCCTTCTTGTATTTTCAATTAGAAGGTTTAAAGCAACATGATATTGCCGAAAAATTAAATATTTCGTTAAGTACCGTCAAGCGCTATTTAGTGCAAGCGGGTGTGCAGTGTTATTTTGCCAAGCAAATTGACTAATGGCGATGACAAACACGGCGGCAATAACAACAAATAAAGCAGATATACCCGATGCGGTGGCGCGTACTGCGGTAGAGTGGTTATTAGCGTGGCAAATGGCTGATGAACCCAGCCATATTTGGTTGCAAATTTGTCAGTGGCGACAAGCTAATTGCATCCATGAACAGGCATGGCAGCACATAGAAAATATTAATAGTCAGTTAGCATGCCTCGCTCAGTCAGGCACAAGCCATATCGCTCATCAAACCATATCGTCGCCACACACATCACGTCGTCAAGCACTCAAAGTATTGTCAGTATTCATCGTTGTCTCTGGCAGCTCTTGGTTGTTGGCACGTCAACAGCCTTGGCAACACTGGACAACCGATCACTACACGGGTATTGGTCAACAGTTGCGGTTAACACTAGAGGATGGCAGTGAAGTTTTCTTAAACAGTAGTTCCGCTATTAATATTCAATTTACCGCCACACAAAGACGCATAGTCTTAGTTAAGGGCGAAGTCTATATAAATTCAGGTAAAGACAACTTTGGTCAGAGCCAGTTCAATAATGCCCGCCCCCTCGTTGTTGAGTTCGCGCAAGGTCAAGCTAAACCCATAGGGACACGCTTTGCTGTCCGTCAGTTTAACAACCACTGTAAGGTCTCTGTATATCAGGGTAAGGTGCAATTACAAGGCAGCAATGTATCTCATACCGTTATAGTTAATGCGGGCAAACAGCGAACTTTTAATGTCGATAATGATGGTGCTGAGCATTATGGTGCTAGCCAATCAGTCAGTGAGTCTGAAGCGGCTTGGACTCAAGGCATGATAGTGGCGAGTGATATGCGCTTACAAGATTTCCTCAATGAGTTGAGTCGCCATAAAAGCGGTATTATTCAGTGCGCGCCGAAGGTTGCCGATCTAAAAGTATCAGGGACTTATCCCCTCAAGCAAGTTGATAAAGTATTACAGTCATTAACGGCAGCATTACCTATAAAAATTAGCACTTTTAGCCGCTATTGGCTCAGAGTTTTGCCGACGAATGATTAATATTGATAAATAAATTCAATTTTTATGAGCTGTTTTTATTTCTCAACCGACAAAGTAGTTATAAGAAGACGATAACTCGTCAAAACTAATAACTTACGACACTTTACCTTGAGGAATAACCCATGGCACTTAGCCTTTCTGCTTGCGCTGTCACCACAGCTAAAAGCGCCAATCAATCCCGTACTCACTCTCAACCTGACGAGAACCAACCTACAAAGAATAAGCCTAAAAAAATGCTGCTCGCGGTAGCGGTCAGTTCAGCACTGGCTTCTTTTGCCATGCCGTTAGCCGCACAAGTGACGAACAATAACCTTGTTAATAACAACATTATTGAGTCGGCTACAAAAAAACAGCATAAATTTAATATTGCTACTGGCCCACTTGAACAAGCACTCACTACTTTTGGTCAACAAGCTGGCATTATTTTGATTTTTGCTACTGAGTTAACTCGAGGAGTGAACAGCCAAGGACTACAAGGTAATTTCACCTTAGAACAAGGCTTTACTGCTTTATTACAGGGCACTGATTTCACTATTAAAAAAACCGATAATGGCTATGTATTAGCAAAAAAGGCTGCACAACAAAATATAGGTACCTTAGCCACCGCCGTAGTAGAAGGTAGTAGCCTGAACGATGGCAGTGCCGCAGACGGTTATCGCAGCGATGGCAATACTAACATCGGAATATGGCAAGGCCGTACTCTGCAAGAAACCCCCTATTCTATCAGCGTTTTTTCCGAAGAATTATTGCAAAACTTGCAAGTGACCAGTACCGATCAAATTTTTAAATTGAATCCGCTTACCCAAATGAGTAGACCTCAGGCGCAACAAGATCAGCCCTATGTGATCGCTCGTGGCTTCCGTGTCACCCGCTCATCACGTAATGGTATCGCCCGAGATATTTACGATCATGGTGTGAGTATAGAAGACGTGGCGAGCGTCGAAATATTAACCGGTTTATCTGGTTTTCTCTATGGCCCCGGTCATGTCGGCGGTTTAGTCAACTATGTCAGTAAACGCCCAACCGAAGAAAGATTGAATTCAATCACTCTAGGTAATACCAGTGGTAGCAATGTTTATGTGCATGGTGACTTTGGTGGTCGCTTGGGCAGTGAGGGTGACTTTGGCTACCGTATTAATTTGGTGGCTCAGGATGGCGAAACAGCCACTGAACATCAAGATTTAGAAAAACAATTAGCGAGTATTGCCTTAGATTGGCAGATTAGCGATAACTTACTACTGCAAGTTGATGGCTCACAACGCAACTATAGACGTAATGGCATACAACCCTATTGGTCTTTGAACGGAGATACCGTACGCCCTGATGCCGAAGATATAGACTCTGACAAACTTTGGGGGCAAAAATGGGCTTTTCTAGACACAGAAACTCAGCGCTTAGGTGCTAATTTACATTGGCAAATCAATGAAAACATATCTATGCGTGCTGGTTACCTAGATGAAGAAATCACCCGTTTTGGTACTTCTGTTTCTAATTATATTAACGCTGACAACACCTATAGGCAAGGGAGTTGGACTCATAAAAACGCCCCCCATGTTATCGCTGGTAAAAGCGCTTTTATCTATTTTGATACTGATTTTTCTACTGGCACTATTGAGCATAAACTCAATGTTGGTTTAAGAGTAAGTGATAATACGCAAGCACGCTTTAGAGATGATGACTGGAACCCTTATTTTGCCGAGGGTTTATCCTTGTCATCACCCACCTACTATGACGAGCCAGTATGGGTTGCTCATGGCGTAGAAGGTAGCTATATTCAAGATAAATGGGGCAGTGACAGCATTAGTATCGGTGACGACATTACCTTCAATGAGCAATGGTCAGCATTAATCGGCTTTAATTATAGCAACATTTACAGCAAGGAATTTTACTCAGAAAAGCAAGGTGATCCCATCGTTATCATCGACGAATCTACTTACGATGAAAGCGCGGTGACCCCTAGCCTGTCCATAGTTTATAAACCTATGGACAATATAACCACCTATGCCAGCTACATGGAATCATTAGAGCAAGGAGGTACTGCCGATGAAACCTACCAAGACGTTCCCGTAGTGAATGCTGGCGAAAAAATGAAGCCACTAACCAGCACACAAATTGAAATTGGCGCTAAAGTTGATATCAGCGGCATGTTGCTGACCGCGGCATTGTTTGAAATAGATAAATCGCTGGAATATTACGACGTAATAAGCGAGCAGCAGGCACAATTATTTCAGGATGGTCGCCAAATACATAGCGGCTTTGAATTTACCGCTACTGGCCAGCTAACCGACAATTTAACCTTAATTGGTGGCTTCACCTTGTTAGATGCGCAAACCAAAGAGTTGAAAGATACGCCACAATTGGAAGGAAAAACGCCTAAAAATGTTGCCGAGCAAATGTTCAAACTTTATGGTGAATATAACCTAGTAGCCGTGCCGGGATTAGTGCTCACCAGTAGCTTTAGTTACACTGGTGATTTTCATGGCGATAAAGAAAATACTGACAAAATAGACGGTTATACTTTGCTTGATATTGGTGCCCGCTACCAACTAGACTTAGCCAATACGCCAGTGACTTTTAGGCTTAATATCAGTAATTTAACCGATGAGCGTTATTGGGCAAATAATCAGTATCTTGGCGATGGTCGCAGAATGAGCCTGTCAGCTAACGTGTCTTTTTAAGCTGAAAACATGGTAACTGTTCACCACCGAGCCGCGATGCTGACGAAGGCTCTTCGAGCCGACACAGAGACTTTATTATTCTCGGTGTAGTGCGTTAGCGCTCTCGGTGCTCTCGGTGGTAAATATTTCTAAGCTGAATAAATACAAAACATTTATTCACAACACAACTTCTTCAACCGCCAAATAGTTTTCACTCTTTGGCGGTTTTGTTTTAATGCCCGTCAATTGACAATAACTATCAGTATGTTATTAATAAAAAATTGATCACATAATAAAAACCGCTTACTGGCAGTCGCTTACTGATATGGGATGGCTCACTATGTTAATTTTTGCTCACCGTGGTGCCAGCGGCACTGCACCTGAAAATACCTTACGGGCCATTCGCGCCGCGCTCGATGCAAAAATTGACGGCATTGAAATTGATATTTATCAAGTTGACGGTAAGTTATTTGTTATTCACGACCGTTGGTTACAAAGAACCACCTCAGGTAAAGGACAAATATTTCACCATAGTTACCAGTATTTACGCAGTTTAGATGCAGGAAATGGCGAAACGATTCCCACCCTTGATGAAGTACTAACGCTGATTGCAGGGAAATGTACTATTAATATTGAATTAAAAGGCGTCAGTGATATCGCCTTATTATTTTCTTATCTTGATGACGCTATCAACCTATCAAACCTGACTGTTAAAGACATTCTTCTTTCTTCATTCAATCACCATTTACTTGCTAATATACACCAACAAAGGCCTGAGTTTGCTATTGGCGCACTAACCGCCTGTCATCCGTTAGAGTATGCAAAATTTGCTGAGCAGCTGAATTCATATTCGATACACCTTGATGTTGACTTTATTAGTCAGCGTTTTGTAGAAGATGCCCATCAACGTGGCTTAAAAGTATTTGTTTATACTGTCGATGAGTTAGAGGATATCAGTGCCATGAGAGCCTTAGGCGTAGACGGCATCTTTTCAAATTACCCAAGTAGAGCAAAAAGGCATCTGGCGCAATTAGAAAAAATAACGTGCCGCTAATTGCCATTGTCTTTCAATCAAATCGATGGGTTTACCTGTATAGCCACGAGCGGGCCTATAACTATCGGTAAGGTTAAATTCTGCCGATAAAAACCAGTGTTTGCTCATGCGGTAACTGTGACTTAACGTTAGCGCTTGACCGTCTTCATTATTGTTATCACCCCAAGTATCATCATTATCAGTGACGGAAAAGTCTTCAAGGCGAATGGTACTTTTATGCTTTTTATTGGCTGATTTTTCGCTCCAAGGCAAGGTCTGCCATTTATAGGTTAAGGCAACAAAAGCATTGGCATAATCATTATTAACCACATCTTCTCGAAGATGGCTTTGCATTAAGGTATCACCCGATAAATATTGGGCCACCAAGGTAATATTTTTACTAAAGCGCCAGCGCGCGCCTAGATGATAAAAGCGTGTATGCCAACCATATTGGCCATCAACCACTTTATAAGGGGTCGCTCTATTATTATAATAACCGGCAGAAAATTCACCTTTACCGTGCAGTAACCATTCACCGCGTACGTGATATCCAGCACGGTGATCAATTTCTAAAAAGGGATCGGACTCTCTCGCTTGCCCTGCTAAAGTTTGTCCTTCTCCAAGGGCAGGAAACCACGGAAACGGGCGTTTTTCTGCCCAAAGTGTTTGTCTGCTACTTGTGGTCCAGCCATGCCAAGCCAGCAAAGCACCCGTGGGATCATTGTTGATAAATGCCGTTGCTGACAATGATAAGTCATAATCGTCATTATTGAGTCGACCTAAACGCGTCACTTTAACTTCTGTGCCTAGCACGCGAACTTCTTCACCAATCCATGTATTTAATGATGAGGAGTTTAGGGTATCTTTACTCGCCCAAGCATAAGCATCATTTTCAAGAGATATTTCTGGATAGAAGATGCCTGCTCTAGTTTGAAAACGATAGCCGGACGCTGTAGGTAAGGTACGATATTTAAAGTACGCTTCAGTAAAGCCAAGGGCGCTATCTTCACCGTCTCCCGTACCTTTCAAATAAGCATTTACTACACCATGAGCACTGAGGCCGTTGTCCCATGTTATTGATAAGTCAGCGCCTGCTTGCGCCACAGAAAGTTGCAAGCCATCACCTAAGGCAAACTTACCTTGCCCACTCGCTAAGTAACTTTGTTGTAACGAGTCTACTTGGCTGATTCTGACATCAAGTATGCCATGGGCTGAAAATTCGGCTGCTTGGCTAGTATGTAGCTGAAAATAGGTTAACAGTATTAAAAAATGACCTATGGCTTTACCCGCTTTATTCACACATTTTCCTTAACATTTTCACTGCTATCGTTAATATTTAGCTGCTCTAATAACCAAGGCGTTAACTCTATCGCTGGTTTTGGCTTACAAATATAATACCCCTGCCCAAGCTCGCAGTGATGTTCTGCCAACCAATTTAGAGAAAACTCATCTTCAATGCCTTCTGCTACCACATGTAAACCCATATTATGGGCAAGTTCAATAGTAGAGCGAGCAATAATTTGATCATCTTCATCATGTTCAAGACGTTGAATAAATGATTTATCAATTTTCAATTCATGTACGGGTAGTTGCTTTAGTTGTGCCAAAGAAGAATAGCCAGTGCCATAATCATCAATTGATATTTTCATACCATGATTTTTAAATTGCCCTAATAACTTAATTGCCGCTTCGGGGTCTTCAACTACTGAGCTTTCTGTCACCTCTAAGGTTACTTTTTTTGCTGGTACATTAGCCGCCATTAACGCCTGACAAATAAACTGATAAAAGTCACATTCTTTTAAATTCTCTGCCGAAATATTTATCGCAATATTTAAATCAATACCTAGCGTTTGCCAAGTATTATATTGTGCTAATGCGGTGATAAATACCCAACGCGTTAATGCTTTAATTTGGCCCGTTTGCTCGGCAATATAAATAAAATTATCGGGGGGTATCATACCTAACGAAGGATGCTGCCAACGAACCAAGGCTTCAACGTGAGTCACCACCTTAGTTTTTAAACATAATTTAGGCTGAAAATGCAGTTCTAATTCACCTGCTGGTATCGCTTGCTTTAAATCATTAATCAAGTTCAAACGCTCAACCGTATTTACATCAAGGTCAGGGTGGTATGTTTGTACTAACTTACCTGTTTCTCTCGTATGATGCAGCGCGGTATCTGCCTTTTGTAATAACAGCTTAGCATCCGCACTGTGTTCAGGGTATATCGCAACACCAGCACGCACTTGTAGTTGTAAGCTAATACCTTGATAGTCAAACGGTGACTCCAGCTCTGCTTGTAATTGCGCAATAGTATCATTGATTGCCAAATAATCAGCTAACAAGACGAATTCATCAGCTCCCAAGTGCACTAATAATGTAAAGTTTGTTGCTTGACACAAACCTTGTAAACGCTTGGCAAGCTCTTTTATCACTTCGTCACCAACATCGTGGCCTAGCGTATCGTTAACATCTTTCAAACGACTGAGGTTTAAATGCAAGATCATAAAATGCTGTGGCTGCTCGGTTAGCTCTTTCAAAACTTTATTGAGCATATTTCTGTTGGGCAGATTAGTTAATGGATCATGATTGGCAAGATGCATAATAGCTTCTTCACGCTGCAATACTGCCGATTGCATGTGATTAAATTCATCGGCAAGTTGACCGATTTCATTTTTATCATTTAGCGTCACTGTTTGTTGGTAGTCACCACTGGCAATCACTTTTGCCTGAGCAACCAAGCGTTTAATCGGCTTACTAATAGAAGCGGCAATAAAATACGCACTGGTTAGTGAAACCAGTAAGGTTAATATCGCTAAAATTAAAAATCGCCACCACTGTTTCTGTAATAAAGCGACAAAATTAGCCCGTAAGCCATGCATAGCAACACCCAGCTCTTGTTCATCAAACTCGGTAATTAATGAATACGTACTAATATATGTATCGGGGGCTTTATCTTCAATAACCTGCACCGCCAAATTAAGCGCGGTATTGTAATTAGCATCATGCTGTGACGTTGATATTAATCGCCACATATCATCATACTTAACAATAAAGTCAGTCTCCAAACCGGTAATACTCATAAATTCATCAGCCAAGCGATGATCAATTTGAAAACCAAAAGCGACCCAGCCTAAGGTTTTTGTACCGACCGTGACAGGTGATAAACTCAGCTGATAAAGTGCATCGTCAATCATATATAAATGAGCCGCTTGTCCGGTATCAAGCCAATCAGGAAAGCGAAAGTCTGTTCTTCGTTCAATACCTTGGCGAATTTTTTCAGAGCCATTAACGAAGTATTTTTGCAGTTGCGCGTTAATAATGCCCTCGGAAGAAACGGTCATAGCTAAGTCGGCATCAATACGTTTACGGTGATTATTCAACGCAAACAATAAGCTGCGGGTATCATCATTGAAGACTTCTTTTAAGCCATAATCTTTTGCCGCCGTTTCAGCAAAAGCTGATAAGTAAGCCAGACGACGATCGAACAACTCGGTAAAGATAGTTTTTGCGGTAGTTAAACGGTTATTAATTTCTGCCGCTTCTTGATTTTGATTACCGTTATATAACGTCCAAAAAGCTATCGCTTGTACCATGAGTAACAGTAGGACAAAAAATAAAAATATTTTGTTTTGTAGGCTTTTCATTGGTTAATTTCCTATGTACTCAATCGCTAGTAATCTGACAGAAAATCAAAATCATCGTCACTTTTCTGTACTGGAGTATCACTTATATCTTCAGGTAAAGTAAGCGTGAAAGCGCTCGGTGCTACAATATTTTTTTCTATGCTCATGCGGTTATTTTTTGCTTGCATTTGAGGGTGCCAGACAACGATGTTGTACTTACCTTGCTTACTGACATCAAAACTCACCTGCCCTTTTTCATTGGTTTTTCCAAAATAAGGTGTATCAACCACCAGCAAGTAACCACTCATCCAGTCATGAATATTACAGCCCATAGCAACTTCACTCGCATGGTTAAATTGAGTTGAAGTATTGGTTTCACCAGCACGAATTTTAAATGAAAATTTATTATCACTACCCGCAGAGTAGATATGATGAGTAATATCATCTTTATTGACAAAATTGACCGTCGATTTACTTTGGTTAACACTGATATAGGGGGTGAATGATTTATCAAATTGTCCGACAATAACTTCTTGGGAAGATTGCTCTAAAACTTGTCCATTAAGTGGTTCTAGGTAAACCACCATATCGACTAGCGCTTGCCCTGCTTTACTCTTCACAAAAACTTGCACGCAAGTATTATTTATTGACCCATCATTACAGCCACTTTCGCTATATGCCCTTGGCATAATCACCATCGAAAGTAATAATAATGAGAATGTAATTATCTTATTATTCAAAGAAATACCCATATATATAATCATATTAGCAATTTAATTAAGTGTATACCAAATTTAAACAAAAAGAATAACTAAGCACACTTATTCTCAATAGTTAAAATATACTTAATTTTGCTCCTAGTTTCAAAGTTGTAGAGATATAGAACAAGGAACGGCCAATAGAATTTCAGCTGGAGATTAAAATATCGCGCTATCTATCAAAGTCGATACTTATACACCCATGATACTTCAAGATGCGAGTTTCAGGATATTGAGGTAACATGGGTATAGATATTGATGGGAAAATCAGTGCTTGATATGTTATTGGTGTATTACTGACGTAAATGCGACTTACCCGTGCAGACTAAATAACTTGCTTGCCATTTTGTATCAAAGCACTAAGTGGATTAACACCAAACTGATAGCATAACTCTGCTGGCTGGCTGATATTCCATAGTGCAATATCGGCATCAAAACCAACACTTAGTTGTCCCTTTGTCTTTGATAACCCTAACGCTTTTGCGGCATTGCAAGTAACACCTGCTAACGCTTCACTTGGGGTTAACCTAAATAAAGTACACGCCATATTCAGCATTAATTGAATGGAACATATTGGTGAAGAGCCCGGGTTAGCATCAGTGGCAATTGCCATGGCAACACCATGTTTACGTAACAGTTCAATGGGGGGTAATTGTGTTTCGCGTAAAAAATAAAAAGCGCCCGGTAGCAAAACGGCGGTCATATTGGCGGCGCTCATTGCCTTTATGCCCGTTGCAGATAAAAATTCAACATGATCGCTTGATAACGCCTGATATTTTGCCGCCAGCTCAGTGCCACCTAAGTCAGATAACTGCTCGACATGCGCTTTAATGGCTAAACCATGCTGTTTTGCCGCAATAAATACTCGTTCGGTTTGCGCCAACTCAAAACCAATATTTTCGCAAAATACATCAACCGTATCGGCTAGTTTTTGCTTCGCGATTACGGGGATCATTTCATCACATACAAGCTTGATGTACCCGTCTGGGTTGTCTTTATATTCAATGGGCAGCGCATGGGCGCCAAGAAAAGTACGTTTAACGGTGACTGGAAGTTGCTCGGCTAACTCACCTGCAACGGTCAGCATTTTCACTTCATTATCAAGATCTAAGCCATAGCCCGACTTAATTTCAATGGTAGTTACACCTTGCTGGTGCAGCGCAGTTAATCTTGGCAACGCACTCTTTAATAACTCAGCGGCGCTTGCCTCACGGGTTGCTTTCACTGTTGAGACAATACCACCGCCCGCCTC
>Ga0209826_1000895_pt1 | contig 21396 bp, 16 predicted proteins | sample GOMGulsemesocosm_5_FD_184637 | JGI IMG/M metagenome (GOLD analysis project Ga0209826, IMG submission 184637) | Methane-oxidizing microbial communities from mesocosms in the Gulf of Mexico - GOM15C Gulf of Mexico (SPAdes) (version 2) | ecosystem: Environmental > Aquatic > Marine > Cold seeps... | reverse complement strand
TGCACCGACATCAATGACATATGCGGCTGCCTGCGAGGCAAAAGCAGTGGACAATATTCGGTGGCGCGATATATCGCTGCCAGGCCAAGCAGCGATATGTATTTGGGTCCCTTGGGACATCAACGCGTATCCTGGCAACACCATATTGTGTTCCCAGCAATTGAGTCCGCTAATCTTCCCGTAGGGGCGATCGTATACGGTCAGGCTGCTTCCATCGCCTTCTCCCCAAACACTACGCTCTCGATAAGTCGGTTTGAGTTTACGGTGCCGCCCCAGAATTTTCCCTTCGCTACTGATAAACAATAAGGTGCAATACACGGTGCCCTGAGTTTTTGAATCTCTTTCGGCAATGCCAATAACCACGTCAACATTAGCTTGGCAGGCCGCGGCGCAAAGCTGATCTGTTGTTGCACTGGGTATCTCAACAGCATTCGCCAAGTATTCTGCTAGCATCGCTTCGGAAGGCGAGCCCGAAATAAAGAAGGGAAAACCCGGCAACCAGGTTTCGCTAAAGGCAGCGAGAGTCGCACCTTTTGCTGCGGCTTCCAAAATCAAGCTGCAAGCCTTTTGGGTTGATGCTTCTCGGTCAAAGTATACCGGCGCCGCCTGAATCGCGGCTAACTTGAATTGGGTGTATGTGGTCATGATGGTATCTCTTTAGAAGGTACGTTCATAAGCTAGCGATAAAAAATCTGTAACGCGCTGGCTCGGTTTTCGCCTATTAATTCACTTGTAAGGTTATGAAAATGAGATTTGCCATGGGTATGCTGAGGTGATTCTATGGCTGAAGACATATTTTCAAGCGGGAGCTGGAGCCGGCATTGACGAACCTGCGCTCTAATGTTCTTCCGCTTCGTACAATAAATCGGCGAGCTTTTCAGGCATAGAAACAAACGGAAAATGCCCTGACTGCAAGTCAAAAACATACTCCAATGCCCAGTTCTTAATCATTTTGTCTTGTAGCGACGGTGGTATAACTTTATCGAGGCTCGCTCTGATGTAGAACTTTGGCACCGATCCAAACCTAGCATCACTGAGTTCGATGGGTACCGAAAATGGCATTGCCGGTTGTTCCATAGCAAAAAGAGGCAACATGCGCTCAATTTCACTTTCATCGCGGACATCATTTAGCATGACCTTTGGAACAGCTTTTGGATCTAGAATAATAGTGCGATTTTCCTGAGACAATTGGGTATAGGGTGCCAGCTCGCTGCCACCGTCACTCTGCATAATTTCGAACGCTGTGACGCTGGTTTTGGGCAGCATCGCTGCAATGTAGATAAGGCGGTTGATTTTTTCCGGAACGATTTCTGCGACTCGAGAAATAACCACGCCGCCCAAGGAGTGCCCCGCCAGTATCACCTTGCCTCCTTTTTGTTGTACGACGCGAATGACTTCTTGCACATAAGCATCTAGGGTGACCTCGGAAGCCTGGGCTTTATTATTGCCATGACCTGGTAGGTCCACAGCAGTAACGTCATGACCGGTCTTGGAAAGAATTCTAATTAAGCAGTCAAACTCTTGTGCTGAACCCCAAGCGCCATGCACCAATACGAATTTACTCATTTTGCATTTCCAGTTGAATGATAGTCGTTCAAGCAGTGATAATTTAGGCAAAGGCCCACCAAACTACCATTGGTCTCTTAAGCTTCTTAGGCCGATGAAAACCGATTTTGGGTCTGTTTTCTGGTCTGAAAATTCATCACGTAATTTATCGATGATTTCGTCGTTACCTAATCGAAAAAATGGGTTAATTTTCTTTTCTGTACCTAAGGTAGTAACGGAACGATTTTCGGGTGTCTGCGCCTCAGCAGCCGGTAAAATCTTAGCGGCGTCTTTGTTTCCCGGTTCTCGTGTCAGTGAAAATTTTAGATTTGTTACCATGTAATCATGACCAGGATAAATCCGTGTCTCATCCGGCAACTCTGCCAGTTGCTCAATAAAAGTCTGGTATAGATCGTCGATATTACCGCCGTAATGACAGTTTCCGGCGCTCGCATTGAATAAGGTATCACCACAGAACAGTGCTGGTTCACCAATCTCTGATAGCAAGCAGAGGTGAGCATTGGTGTGACCTGGCGTGTGCAACACTTTAAGGCGCACTTGCGTACCAACGCTCACAATGCTCCCAGCCTCAAGTGCCACATTCACATTAGGTATGCTGTCAACGGCATTTTTGTGCGCGCAAATTCTCGCACCTGTTGCGGCCACGATACCTGGGTTACCTTCAATATGATCAAAATGTTCGTGTGTGTTTACGATAGTGGTGATGTCAGCCCCATGTAGCTTTGCAGCGGCCAAACATTTACCCACATCAAGCGGGTCTAAAATGATCGCTTCTTGAGTTTCCTCACAAATAATAAGATGACAAAAATTGTTCAAGAAATTATCCATGTATAGGCGAATAATTTTCATAGTAGCTACCTCTTAAATTAGAAAACTAATGGCGGTGCTCACGCCAATAGCAATGTAGGACATCCACATCAACGCGGTAAAAAGAGTCATAGCGTCAGGCAAATAAGTTCTACGGTCATTGTGCTCTCCAGTATTACGCGGGATACACAACTGTGTTCCCGCAAAATTGTTTAGCCAGCGTTAGCTAGGCGCTCATTGCGAGCACTGGTGAGCGCTTCAATAATTGGATTTTCAGCTTCCATACATTTCGCCACCGCAGGGTGTGCAATCACTCGTGCTAAAAATGCACTCAATTTCGGCCAGCGCTCACTATCGACGGACCAATCTGCATAGCTTGCATTAATCAAGGGTGAAACCAGGGAGATATCAGCTATGGTGAAATCGCCAAATAGAAATCCTTGTTCAGGCAATTGCGCTTCAACATAATCAAACAAAGGTGGTTGCAGATTTTTAATAGCATTTTCAGCAATACTTGAATCTTCCGGTTCACCACTAGTAAATGGTGTAGTCATACGCGACATAAACACGTCTTCTGCACAAGGGTTAAACAGCACTGCCCCGTACTCTTCCAACCAACGGCTTCGCGCACGATCTACTGGCGAAGTGGGCCGTATGGGAATTTCGGGATATTGCTCCTCTAAGTATTCGACCATCACGTTAGAGTCGCACATGATCAGCTCACCATCCTCAAACGCTGGAATTTTACCTAGCGGGCTTAGTGCCAAAAACTCCGGCGTTTTAGTGCCAGGGAAAACGTCGGTGCGCTCATACTCTATTCCTTTTAATTCAAGTGCTACGCGAGTTTTACGTACATAAGGTGAAATTGGCATACCGTGAACTATTTTCTTCATTGTCTTAATTCCTTAGCGCTTTTCAGTTTAAGTTGATTTAATTTACATCCGACCTGGGTTCGTTATAAGATCCAAGGGAGACAATAAAAGTCCATTAGGGACAAAACCATGAAAAAAGTAATAATTTTAGCGGCAGAAAACTGTGTTTTGTCCACTATAGCCTCACCTATGGACATGTTTTTACAAGCCGGGGTGCTATGGCATATGACGGTTGGAGAAAAACCACAGCCCGAGTTTGAGGTGAAAATCGTCACCGCTGATGGCCAGCCTGTGACCGCGCTGAACAATATTCCTATAATTCCAAGCTGCTCGATGCTCGACGTTGATGAAGCCGACCTCATCATCATTCCTTCCCAAGGGTTTTTCTATGATTTAGACAGCGAGACTCATCGGGCTCGCGTTAGTTGGCTTGTTGAAAGGTATGAAAAAGGCACTGATCTGGCGGCGATTTGCGCAGGTGCATTTACTTTAGCATCAACCGGTTTATTAGACGGCCGCACAGCCACCACCCATTGGGGCTTGGCAAATAAATTTCGCAAACTATTTCCTGCGGTTAATTTGCAGGTAGACAAAATGGTTACAGATGAAGGCCGGCTTTTTTGTGGTGGCGGGATAACTGCCGACACTGCTTTGTCGCTTCATCTTATAGAAAAATACTGCGGCCGAGAGATAGCCTTGCAAGGCTCTCGCTGTATGTTGGTAGACATGGACAGAGTCACACAAGCGCCTTTTTCAATGTTTATTCCAGACAAAGATCATGAAGACAATGAGATTTTGCAAGCGCAAGAGTGGATAGAGCTCCATTACCGCCAAAGTATTAAAATGGAATTCTTGGCAGAAAAAGCGGGCATGAGCCTACGTCAGTTTAATCGCCGGTTTAAAGCTGCAACGGGTGAAACGGCCGTTAAATATTTGCAACAGATTCGTGTAGAGGCAGCGAAACTATTGTTGGCCACCACCGATAGATCTTTCGATGAAATCTCACCATCTGTAGGTTATGAAAATACAAGCTTTCTGCGTAGAGTATTTAGAAGTAACACGGGTATAACTCCTGTCGACTTTAGAAGGAAATTCGGTCAACCTAATTACGGGGAGTCATAAATTTTCGTCACAGAATTGTGCCAGCTCAGATGCGATTTGACGATTGCTGAACGTTTATTGAAGCAAGACCAGAGTCCTGTAGAGCAGCGCTTTAAAGGATGCTTGAGAACCCACCTGCCGAGACAGTTATCTACTCCAGCCATGCTTGGAAAGCCTGCTAGGGACAAACATACACCATGACATCAAAAGGAGATCTAATCACACTGAGCAGTAAACCAGTTAAGCAAATGATAATTCAAGCGAGAAATTAGGCTAATAAAGAGACGAAGAACAGGATGAGATAACAATCGATTTAGAAATACATTAACAAGTACGTTAAAATTTCTCTTTTTCCCTGCCGTAAGCTATTTATTTACAAGGAAAAATTAATGGCGGACCGGACGGGACTCGAACCCGCGACCTCCGGCGTGACAGGCCGGCATTCTAACCAGCTGAACTACCGGTCCGCAAAAACTTTTTTAACTTTGACGGGCACATAATCTAGCAATTATGCTGCCACTCACTCTGTTCATTAAAGTGGTGGGTGGTACAGGGGTCGAACCTGTGACCTACGCCTTGTAAGGGCGCCGCTCTACCAACTGAGCTAACCACCCCCGTCGAAGTGAGGCGCATTCTATGGAGACCGCCTTCCTGAGTCAAGGCTTATTTGAATATTCATGGAAATCAATCGCTTAAGCTCCATTTCTGTATAAATAAAGACCACAAACTAAACCCCACTGGACCTCTGCTCGCAAGCCGATACAATGAACACTACTTTGGCGTCCAGACGGTTTACTTCGTGACACATCGCTTACCCCTAGTTTTATTGCTGCTCCTTGCTCTCCCTCTGCAAGCGCAAAGCCAGAATACCGATATTGTTCCGAGCGACGGCAATCTGCCGGGCGTCCTCCTGATACTCATCACTGCTTTGTTAATTCTGCAAACTTTGTTGATTATTGGTCTGCAACGCAGCCGCTCGCACCATAAAAAAGCCAAAGCGGACCTCAAAATCGCCCAGCGTGAATTGGAACAGCGCATTGTTGATCGAACCAATAAGCTGAGAACCATCAATAATCAGCTCTATGAAGAAATTGCCAAACACGAGATCACGGAAGAATTATTGTGCGAAACACAGGACTATCTGCACAGTATCATTAATTCCATGCCCTCTATTCTAATTGGGGTGACTCGACAAGGCACTGTCACGCACTGGAATTCAGCCGCAGAGCAATGCACCAGCGTACTAGCCCGCGAAGCACTGGGCCAGAATATTGATAAGGTTTTCCTCAAGCTTCCTATTGATTTGAAAGCCATTGAAGCTTCAATAGACGGCGAGGCGCCTACCTCAAAAGAGAACATTCAACTGGGTAACGGTAACCAAGCCAATTACTTTGACCTTGCCATTTACCCTCTTCTCTCTAGTGATATACAGGGCGCAGTCATCAGAATCGACAACGTTACTCAGCGAGTACGCTTAGAAAGCATGATGATACAAAATGAAAAAATGATGTCATTAGGAGAAATGGCGGCAGGTATGGCCCACGAAATTAACAATCCGCTTAGCGCCATTATTAACAGCGTGCAGAATATTGAGCGCCGCGTCTCAGAAGAACTGGTGCCCAATCAACAAGCCGCAAGCGATTTGGGTATCAGCATTGAACAATTGCGTGCTTACCTACACCAGAGGGACCTTTTCAGCTTTATTGAATCGATAAGAGAAGCGGGGAATCGTGCGGCACAAATTGTCACAAATATGCTGGAATTTTCCCGAGGTAATACGCAGCGTCGCACCTTGGTAGACGTAAGCGAGCTTATGAATCACAGCCTAGAGCTCGCCCACAATACGCTTGAACTGAAACCACTGGGCGTTCGGATTGTGAAAGAATTTGCCAGTGAACTGCCTCTCATTAATTGCGCAGCGCAAGAAATCCAGCAAGTAACACTCAATCTCTTGCGGAATGCCAAACAATCCTTCGAACACAAGTATTTCAAATCTGGCGCAGAGCCCACCATTACCTTGCGCACTCGGCAGGTAGCGGAAACCATTGCTATAGAAATTGAAGACAATGGCACCGGTATGGACCTTTCGGTAAGCCGGCACATTTTTGAACCTTTTTTCACCACCAAAGGTGTTGGCGAAGGCACCGGGCTTGGCCTTTCCGTTAGCTACTTCATTATAACCGAACATCATAATGGAACCATTGAGGTAGATTCAGAGCCTGGGGCGGGCACCCGCTTTATCATCAAGCTACCTATTCAGGCCCCTCAGGATCTTGACTAAGCTCACTTGAATTTGCATTTTCAATAGCTGAATTGAAATTATCGTCTAAACTAATAAGGAGTAATGGCACACATTTCTTGCAGGCGAGTAAGGATTTATCATCTATATTCGTCTAAAATTCAGTTTGCGATTACCAGTGTAAGAGCGACATAAGAATAGTAGTATTAATTATTCAATAGACTGTCTATAGTGACATTGCTACAAAACGTGACACCCCTTTAAAGCGATGCTTTTGAATTGAAGTACTGGATTCTTAGCAAATTTGTACAATCTGGAGATATATAGTGAAAGCCAACGCATTAATTTTTGCCACATTGCTCGCCTCAAGCAGCGCATTTGCATGCGACAAACCCACTGCACCCGTTTTACCAGACCCCGATACGGCTGTTACCGCCCAGATGGTAAAAGCGAAAAATGAAATTAAGGCCTTTATCGCCACTGCCGAAGCGTATTTAGCCTGTGTTGAAAGTGGTGATACTAGCTCGTACAACTCGATGGTAGAAGAGATGCAAGCAGCGGCTGAGAACTTTAATAACATTGTACGTAAGTACAAAAGTCGAATGGCTGGCTAAGTTTCGCTGACGCAGTTTTATAACAATAAAAAAGCCCTATTGATTAGGGCTTTTTTAGGCAAGTCACTCTATTTTTTTAATTCGCTCTTATCCACAATTGCACCAAAATAGAGCGCGTTAAATAGCAAACGTTGAGAGCCATACCAATACCCTCTAAACGCCGGGTTATCCGCCAAACGAACCACCAAACCCTTGCCCACTCGATCGGCCACGACAGCATCTCTACCCGCAAATGCAGCCAGTCGCTTATCGCCTATGTAACCACTGAGCAGCGGAGTTTTAGAATACATAGCCACTGAAGCGTAGGAATTTTTTGGCCCAGCTAACACACTGGTACCATTGCGAAACAAGGGTAAGTTGTCACGCAGGAAGCCAAAAGACAAAGGGTGACTTAAATCCAGTTCAGCCTGCACAATTGCGCCACCAATTACATTGCGTGCGTGGTCTTTCGCAAAATCTGAATAAGCTCGGCGCTCTGTTTCTTGGCCGGTACTTTCCTTCACCTCCTTGTCGGTTCCTTCTGCAAACACAAGCGCTTCAGCCCATATCGCTGCACGCTTTTGCGCCACCACAATACCACCCGAGAGCACCCAAGCCTTAATCGCGGCGCTAGCCTTCTCAGAAAAATTCTTATAATTGCCATCAACCAATATGAGATGGGTGTAACTGTGCAGATCAATTCCCGCCAGCTGACGACTGTTAACCATAGTAGGCGCAAGCCCTACGCGAGTATCGAGTAAATGCCACACCTCCCCCGCCTCACCGCTGCGGACGGGAGACTCAGTGAGCAGCAAGGGCTTTACCGCCTTCAATACACGCATGTCTCGTGAGCCCAAATCAATTCCTTTGCTCATTAAACCTCTGTCCATATTATACACAGGAATTTTGTGCCACTGAGATAGAGTAGAAAGACGTTCCTGAAGCGCTAGCTTTTCATCTGTGCTTAAAGCGCTAGATGAAACCAACAAAGTGCCTGCTACAAACTCTTTCCCCTCTCCTGCGACCAATGCAGTAAACGGTTTTGTGGCGACCTTAACTCGAACCCCTTCACTGAGTAAGGTCTGTAAAACAGCCGGCGCGCTGGCATAGTGCCAGGGAATCACCCAGGCTAGGGCCTTTGAATTTGGCGAACTTAGCTGGCCAACGCTGATCAATGTTTTTCGAACTTTCGGTGACCTTTTCACCGTTCCGTAGGGCAAATTGAACGCGTGGGGAAAAGTCCACGTTGAAACATCGTAAAATGTCTCATCCATAAATTCAGTTCGCACTTCCATCATGGCCTGCAACAATCCGAACTGCCTTTGCAGAGCTGGAAAGAACCAAGCTTTTCCGGCTCGATATTCATGCCCATCCACCACGAGTGTTTCTGCCAGCGCCTGAAATTCAATTTTGTGTTGGGCGAAAATCTCCAGCATTGCGCGCATCCGCACAGGGTCATCGTCGTTACCAACTATCCAACCGGCATGAGCCAATTTTTTCGCTCTTTTTTCCTGCTTTGTAAAAAAGTCTTTTTGCTGAGACTTAAATTGATCTCGCAAATCCCACGCGCCCTTCAAGCTAGAAAGAGAAGTAGTCAATTGATTTAGAATTGTTTGCTGGAACGACAGTGGTCCATTAATAGTATCCGCCAAATGGCTTCGAGAGCTGGCCTGCTCAAACAAAACCCCTAAGCTGCCATTGATATCAGGATAAGTTGAGCCTTTACCATAATAGTAGTCGTCGTAGTCTTCACCGCTGTAATACTCTTGGGCAATTCCGTCCAAGGCGTCGGCATGGTACTCGCCCAGAGCCTTGGTGAGATCGTAGTTTTGCTTTGACGTGAGAGGATTTTGGCGAGTTGCGACGCCGGGCTGAAAAAAGTAGCTGGAGTCACTTCCCATCTCGTGATGGTCTGTCAACAGGTGCGGCAACCAACGGTGGAATTGTTTAATCCGTGCTTGGGATTCCGGGTGCTGAAGCAAAAGCCAATCTCGATTTAAATCAAACCAATAGTGATTGCTTCGCCCTCGGGGCCAGGCTTCATTTTGTTCTCGATTATTGCGGTCTGAGACAAGATTTTTGCTTTTATTACTGTTCACCCAAGTAGCAAAACGACCTAGACCGTCTGGATTGTAGCTAGGGTCTAACAGTACCACCGTATCCTTCAGAGCCGTTTCCAACCAAGGGTCTTGTGAGGCTGCTAGATAATAAAGATATAACAGTGAAGCGTTACTACCGCTGGGTTCATTACCGTGAATACTGTACCCCATGTAAAGCACCAAAGGTCCTTTGTTGCTGTCGGCCAAGTGCTGCGCCCTTAGAGATTCTAATTTAGACTGATTTTCGGGCGCGGTGATATGAAGTAAAATTAGTGGGCGCTGTTCGTGGGTATAACCAGTGACATCCAAACTAACACGCGCTGAGGCGGCCGCCACCGCTTCCGCGTAACGCACTAGTTGATCGGGCCTCGCGTGCCAGTCACCGACCTCGTAACCCAGCACAGATTCCGGTGTAGGCACCACTGGATCAAAGCCAAAATCTCCACCTAAATATTCTTTGGCGCTGCGCGCCTCTGCCGCACTTGTCACCCATAGGGCCAGAGCAAACACCAACACAAAACGCATGAGAACAATTTCCTATGTTATTAACTTATTAATTTTCTCGAGATTTAGAGCCAATCATGGCCACACTATTTCGCTGTATCAGACCGAAGCAATCCACTTAGCTCGAGTGGCCGCGCAACACTTACCCCAGCCAGCACTAGTACACCGGCCAATATGCCGAGGTTTTTAATGAAATTCTGCAATTCATGCCCCGCTTCTACGCCGGTGAAATTCCAAAAGTCGTGCACACCAATATTAATCAAAACGATATAAGCGACAAAACCAATACATACATTGCGCACGTGACGCTTAGAAAACAAACACACGGCGCCCAATACCTGAGCTATTCCTGCAACGTAAAGTAAGTAAATGGCCATTGGAATATTGTGATGTTCCATAAGCGCCAACTGACGCTCCGGCGATAAAAGTTTGGCAATACCTGGAACAAAAAAATACAGCCCCATTAAATAACGCCCCGCCGCCATCAAGATAACTGATTGCTGTGTATTCATACAAATTATTCTCATAGGTGAATTTTTTGATGTAGGACTGTATATTAGATACTCACTACTCGGCCATGGCGTTTATCTTGAGCCATGGACTGATAAAAGGAAAGTCACCCACTGTTTCTTTTTCTAAAATCACTAGGGCTTAAACCAGTCCAACGCTTAAAACTTCGAGCAAAACTACTTGAATCCAAAAAACCCAACTGATAAGCAATGGTCGTAATAGCCAGACTTCGCTGCTCTATATATTGCAGGGCTAAGCGTTTTCGGGTGTCCTCCAAAATACTTTTATAACTGGTGTCTAAATCGGCCAATTTACGATGCAAATTTCGGCTGCTTATACCTAGCATCTGAGACACTTTTTCGCGTGTTGGCTCTCCCTCTGGCATTAGTTCAACCAGAGCGCTGTGAACCGCCGCCACCAGATTGCTTTTACTAAAACGAGATATATATTCCGCCAATACCTGCTCGTTAATACGCACCAATTCTGCATTGCCCGTTGCAAGTCGTTGGTCAACAAAGCTTTTGGCAATTCGAATTTCGTAATCGTCGCTAGCAAAGCTCAGCGGGCATTTGAATATCGCTTTATGGCGCGCGGTATCCCGCGGGCTGAGCCGCCTAAATTTCGCACTGCGAACGGGGTTCTCAATGCTGCCGACCAAATTCTTTGCCGCCAATACGATAATTGCCATAAAGGCATCAGCCGCTTGAACACTGAGCGCTTCGGCCCCCTCAACTAAGTTTAGTGTCACCACAACATCTTCGTTGTCGTCCCTGGCACTTATGATAGCGGCGGTACTGATAACACTCGAGAATTTGTTCAGGCGCTCCAAGCTTTCGCGCAAGCTACTCGACGCGTGGTGGGCGTAGGTTATGGCATGAAAACTAGTGGGGTTGATATATTTAGTGGTCTCAAGGCCAATACAATCATCTTCACTTACCCGCTCTGCCAATTCCCACAGTTCGTGCATTTTTGCTAAGGGCACTCTCTGGTCGGCATCTCCAATACACTTAGGGTCAATGCCCACCGCTGTAAGCGCCGTATTGGCATCACAAAACGGCTCTATGGCCTTGAGTATGGGGATAAGCCAAGTGGCGATGGTATTGTGTGATAGTGCCGACATTGCGCCCATTAACTCTTTTGTCTCAAAATGTGTGTATCTTGTCCTTTTAAGCACTGAAGATAGGTGCCCACCCATTTACCATGACCCCAGCAAATGGAATAGAAAAGACGCTCGCCAAACGTTAATGCCTCACGAGGGCAAAGTCCACTGCGGACATTATATTGTTACAACAAAAATAATCATCAATAAGTAGCCCAGCGATATGAACCTAAAACCTGCCCTATTACCTTTATTACTCAGTTTCAATGGGGCCACATTGGCCACTGACTCCCCCACCCAACTTTACTGGGGCGATACGCACCTGCACACCTCTTATTCTTTTGATGCGTTTCTCAACAAAAACCAATCCGCTGATCCCGACACAGCTTATCGCTGGGCAAAGGGCAAAGCCGTAATCCACCCCTATACACGAAGCCGCGTACAGATAGAAACTCCGCTGGATTTTTTGGTGGTATCAGATCATGCGGAGGGTATGGGCGTAATTCGCAGCATCGCCTCTGGCACCGAAGAATACGGTGAGGACAGCCTACTGGACACCTTCATTCGTTGGCTTACTGCCCACTACATTCGCTACATCTACGACGACGGCCAGGGAGAAGGCATCTCTCTTTTTAATGAAGTGCTGCCTGATAAAGCCCAAAACCCGGGTACAGACCCAGTGCAAGACCCTTCCAACGTATTGTATAGCAGCACCGGCAATGCCCTGCCGACAGAAATTACCGCGTGGGGTGAAATTGCCGACGCTGCCGAGCGCCACAACGAACCGGGTAAATTCACCGCCCTGCTTGGCTGGGAGTGGAGCTCCATTCCCACTGGCGCCAATTTACACCGGGTAGTAATGTCACCAAATAATGCAACGACAGCTAAGCAGTACATCCCCTACGGTTCTGACCAAAGCCAGTACCCTGAGGATCTGTGGGCATGGCTAGACAAAACCAGCCGGGAAACCGGCAGTGAATTTATCGCCATCCCCCACAATTCAAATATCAGTAAAGGCTATATGTTTCCAGAAGTGACCCTACGCGGCGAGCCTATTAGTGTGAACTACGCAAAAACTAGAATGGCCTGGGAACCGGTCGTTGAGGTAACCCAGATAAAAGGAGACAGTGAAGCCCACCCTAAGCTGTCACCCGAAGATGAATTTGCGGGCTTTGAACCCTATGGTTTCTACTTACAGAAAACACCAGAAGCACACACCGCCAGTGAAGGCGACTTTGTACGTTCGGCCCTCAAACGTGGTTTAGAAATTGAACGGTCTATAGGCGCCAACCCATACAAGTTTGGATTCATTGGCAGCACTGATTCACACACGGGTTTGTCCACAGCAGAAGAAAATAACTTCTGGGGGAAATTTGCCCACGACTCCACTCCAGAAACGAAACGTAAAGACATCATTGGCGGCACCAAAGCATCTGGCTGGAACATGTCAGCTTCTGGCCTTGCGGCTGTGTGGGCAGACGAAAACACGCGTTCGGGCATTTACTCAGCATTCAAACGGCGGGAAGTTTACGCCACTACTGGCCCAAGAATCAGGGTTCGCCTATTCGCCGGTTGGAATTTTGATTCAGCCGCGCTAGAAGGTGAAAATTTTGCCACTTATGGATATCAGCAGGGCGTGCCTATGGGCGGCGACCTGAGCCAAGCTGAAGATAAGAACAGCAAGGTACAACTTCTCATTCGCGCAACGAAAGACCCCCTAGGCGCTAACTTAGACCGGGTTCAGGTGGTAAAAGGCTGGCTGGACAGCAAAGGGAAAAGTCACGAAAAGGTATTTGATGTAGTTTGGTCTGACCACAGAGTAATGGACCCACAAGGAAAGTTACCAGCCGTAGGTGATACCGTTAACCGTGAATATGCCCGCTATGAAAACACCATTGGCAGCGCCGAGCTGCAAACGCTCTGGATTGACGAAGATTTTAAGCCCGAGCAGCGTGCATTTTACTATGTTCGAGTATTAGAAATTCCCACACCTCGTCACTCTCTTTACGACAGTATTGCCTTGCAAATTGATCCACCAGCAGAAGGCCCCGCAGCAATCCAAGAGCGCGCCTATACATCCCCCGTATGGTATACGCCTTAATAGCCTGTTATAAATACCCCGCCACGTTCCCAAGCAGCCATAATCGCTGGGAATGTGTCGCTATATTTCGCCTCATAGGCGCACAGTTTCTTCTGATGTACAGGCCATTTTATGTTTATGCGCTTAAAAACACTGGCTCGAGAGCCACTTTTTCATTTTTTGCTCATCGGTTCACTGCTCTACATTTTCCTCGAAATATTGGTGCCGAGCAGCAAGCACAAAACCAGTCAAATTATCACCCTTGAAGCAAAGACTCTGGTGCAATTTTTACAGTTCCAAAACAAGTCGTTTAACGCCCAAACAGCCAAAAATAAATACGCGGCGCTTAGCCCAAAGGAAAAACGTCAACTTATCGACGATTACATTCGCGAGGAAGTTATGGTTCGCGAGGCCATCAGCTTAGGTCTGGAAGAAAATGACCAAATAATTCGTCGGCGCCTGATCCAAAAAGTTGAATTTATCAATCTAGGCTTCCAAGCTGAATTGGAATCTATTAGCGAAACGGAATTGAACACCTATTTCACTCAGCATTCAACACAATACATCATTGATGCCAGCGTTACTTTTACCCATGTTTTCTTTGACCAAGGCGAACACAAAGACAAAACTTTTGAATTGGCAAAAAAGACTTTGGCGACGCTCAACAAAACGGTCGTGCCATTTTCGAAAGCGGCTCAATATGGACAACGATTCTTCTTTCATCGAAACTACGTTGATCGAACTCCAGCCTTTATTAGCAGCCACTTTGGCGATGATTTTTCAAAACACATATTCACTCTAACACCTGGCACAGTTTGGCATGGGCCTATAGAGTCCGCCTACGGCTATCATCTCGTTTTGCTGACTAAAAATGAAGCCAGCCGCGCACCTAATTTGCAAGAAGTGGCAAGCGAAGTACTCAGCGACCTACAAAGAATTAGGTTATCTGAAATGAAGCAGCTCGCCTTAGCGAAGATGATAAGTAAATACACCATCGAGAACTTTGTAGACTTAGAATCCAGCAACAGTTCCTCCGTAAATCACTCAACAATAAACTCTGGGAATATTGATGTTAAAGCTCCCTAAGTTTTCCGCTTGGGTTTTAACGCTGGTGTTTATACAGTGCTTATTTCCCAGCTTTAGCCAGTCTCATGAAGGACGCCCCGTATACATTGAAATCACCGAGGCCGAGCAAGGGTCTTATAAGGTGCAATGGAAAATCCCTCCTGTTATGTCTTCAGGCGACGAACCACTCATCACCTTGACAGGAGCAGACTGCCAGATAATTTCCGGTCGACGAGGTCCATCTCTCGATGGTCAGAAAATGGTTCACTGCTCGGACTTAAGCCCTCAAGACCTTCGTATCGAACTACATTACCCTAACAACAACCCGGCTCTTTCCAGCCTAATTCAAGTGAGCCGTTTATCAGGAAGCGTTTTTAGTTTATTTAATGGACCCGAAGTATTATCCATCAAATTGCCGGAGCAACTCGGCGCCTTTCAAGTGAGTAAGCAATATACCTTGGGAGGTTTGTTGCATATTTTGGAAGGCTACGACCACTTGCTGTTTGTACTGTGTTTGATGCACATCGCGGGCCGCCTGCGCAGAGTGCTTATCACCATCACGGGCTTCACTTTCGCCCACTCCATTACCCTAGCCCTGGCCAGCCTGCAGATCATCACCCTGCGCGCTGAACTTGTGGAAATATTAATTGCCTTGAGTCTTGTGATGCTCACTGTGGAAATGGCTAAGGCGGCCATGGGCGGCGTTAAAACAAGCCTGATCTGGCGCCGCCCTGCGGCGGTTGCCAGCCTGCTCGGCCTATTGCACGGCTTAGGTTTTGCCGGTGCGCTCTCCGAGCTGGGTCTACCACACGCGATGAAGCTGAGCGCCTTGGCATTTTTCAACTTGGGAGTGGAACTGGGGCAACTGCTCTTTATCTTTGGTGTAGTCACTTTACTGTATGTACAAGGGCGTATTTCATCAGCGCTATATTCCCCTGACAGCCATGAAAAGCTGCAGACCATACGAGCCTTAGCCCTACCTCCAAGCCTTATATACATGCTTGGAGGTCTAAGTTGCTATTGGCTCATTCAAAGGAGCTTCGGCCTATTAGTCTAATTCACACATTTTCTAAGCTCCGCTAACACCGTGCAAATTAGTAATGGGGTATAATGTAATGTATATTACAATTATTACCCACTTACCCTCGAGCTTATCGTGCCCACACAACACTTCGACTACGACTACGACCGCAGCATCGGTTTCCTGGTTGGCGATTGCTACCGCTTACACGGTACAACCCTAGACCGCCAACTACGCCAGAATGGCCTTGGCCTCAGTCCCTCACAATGGCGCGTTATTGGTCATCTATCCCGCACTGACGGTTTGACACAAACTCAACTTGCTGAACTCCTTAATATTGAACGAGCCCCCTTGGGCACGTTGATTGACAAACTGGAGGGCGCAAAGCTAGTGGAGCGGCAGGCCGACGCCAGCGACCGACGACTGAAACGAGTATTCATAACGCCAGCAGGTTTAAGCATGCTGCCGACAATCATTGAAACGGCCGCTGAAATCACCCAACAAATTACCCAGGGTTTGTCTGAAACACAGCTGGCCGCCTTAATCGACGGTTTGCAAATCGTTAAGCAAAATTTACAGCGATTGAAAGAAAAATAGCGAGGGCTACTGTCATGAATTTACCCAAACCTGTTAAAAATTGGCCCGCCAAAATGACCCAAAAGCAATTTGCCCTAGCGGGAATTGTTGTCGTGAGCCTATTACTAGTCTCAAAGTGGGCTTACACCCGCTCGCATACGCTATTTCTAGACGACGCTCGAATAGCCAGCAATATTATTTCAATTAGCAGTAAAGTACCGGGCTGGATTAGTGAATTCCCCATTCACACCGGTCAAACAGTTGGGGCCAATATTTTGTTAGCCCATATCGACTCGCGCGCCGCAGAAATAAGCCTACAAGCTTACGCTCTGAAAATTGCCACTCAGAAACTGGCCATTGAGCGCGCTGAGGCGCAACGGAACATTATTGCCCTTCGCTCTCGCAGCCAACTCGACGCCGAGCAGGCCCATTTAAACAGCACAAGTTCGGCTGCCGATAAAGCGCAGTCGGTACTGACTCAGGCCCAACTCACCTATGACCGCAGTGAAGCCATGTGGGCTAAAAAGCTTATTTCAGCTCAGGCCTGGGACGGTGCGCGCTTAAATCTTGCGAAATCTACCCATGCCTTTAGCGAGGCACAAGCCAACTTATCGCAACAGGCCTCTCGACATTTAACAGCCAAAGCCGCTCTACAAGAGCTCGATGTTCAGGAGAAAACTTTAGCGATTTTACGCGGTGAGCTTAAAGGCCTGCAGCTTGAATACAACAACCTGCAATTGAACATAGACGACAGAAATATACACAGCCCATTACAAAGCGCCATCATTGATAAAACTTTCGTACACGCAGGCGAGTACGTTATGCCTGGGATGCGCCTAATGATGCTACACAACCCCAATGATATATGGATCAACGCCAACGTAAAAGAAACTGATCTACGTGAAATCCGCCCTAATGCCAAGGCTAAGGTGACCATTGATGCCTATCCTGATCGAGAGTTTACCGCCACCGTTGAGCGCATTGACCACGCCACCACCAGTCAATTTGCCCTGCTGCCCAATCCAAACCCAAGCGGCAACTTCACGAAGGTAACGCAACGTTTAACCGTTCGCCTCGCCATTCAGCAGGAAGAGAATTTGCTTAAACCCGGCATGATGGTTGAGGTAGAAATTGACACCCGCCACTAAGCGAGCCGATATTGAAAGCCTGTTTGAACGCTACGGCTCGCGCTATCGAATCTTTGCCGTCGCCACGATCGGTTTTGGGGCCATTTCCACTGTGCTTGCGAGCACAAGTGTTAACGTTGCCATCCCCAAAATTATGGGCGTATTTGGTATTGGTCAGGACGTAGCCCAATGGTTGTCTGCCGGTTATCTAGCGGCGGCCACAGTGACAATGCTCATCACCGCTTGGCTCACCGAATCATTTGGGGTGCGCAATACCTTCGTCGGCGCAAGCGTCGCCTTTATTGCAAGTTCCTTGTTGGGGGCCCTCAGCCCAAACACCGACGTATTAATTCTCGCCAGAGTACTACAGGGAGCGGCTTCAGGTATTTTCATGCCGCTATCCATGAGTGTAATGAGCCGACTGTTCCCGCTTGAAAAGCAGGGACTGGCGATGGGAATATTTGGCATTATTGTGGTGATGGCACCTGCACTTGGCCCCTATACTGGCGGCGTTCTTGTCGATGCATTTAATTGGCGTTATGTATTTTACCTGTCTCTGCCCATGGCCATAATTGCACTGCCAATGGCCTTATTATTTTTGCCAGAGCGAGAGAGTGACGGCCCTCGCCCCAAATTAGACGGTCTTGGTTTACTACTACTTAGCGGCTTTATTACTCTGCTACTTCAAGGCTTATCAAAGGGCCAGAAAGAAGGTTGGAGCTCAAATTATATTTTAATTTGTTTCCTTCTGGTATTTGCCAGTGGCGTGGGCTTTATCTATCGTCAATTGCGTACTTCTTCCCCTTTACTAAACTTGGAGCTGTTTCGCTACGCTAACTTTAACGCGTCGGCCATAATCGCCGTTATTTTTGGCGCTGGGCTTTATAGCAGTCTATATCTGACCCCGCTATTTTTGCAGACGATTCAAGGCCTAGACGCTACTGCTTCAGGCTTTATCCTACTCCCTGGCGGGCTACTACTCGCTGTCGTTTTTCCAATATCAGGGGGCTTAAGTGACCGCCTCGATCCGTGGATTCTTATCTGCATGGGCCTGATTATGTTTGCCCTATCATCCTGGCTGATGATCGCATCGGACCGCCACACATCGGCTGGGCAATTCATTTACTGGGTGATTCTTGGCCGTGTGGGCATGGGCTTGATTATGCCTTCACTGAACGTCGCAACATTTTCTGCCCTGCCCCCTCACCTGCTCACTCAGGCCTCAGGCACGGCTAATTTTCTCCGCCAATTGGGTGGTGCCTTTGGCGTAAACTTGTCGTCGATATTTCTGGAGCGGCAGAGCTCTCAACACCTTTCTAGAATCAATGACACCCAGCACGCAGGCAATATTGAAACACAAGAGACGGTAGCGGCCCTGCTGCCCAACCTCGTTCAGGCGGGTATCGACCAAAGCCAGCAACAAGCGGTTGCCGTATGGGTGCTAGGCAGAGAACTCTATCAACAAGCCCTCACCCTAGCCTTCCAAGATACCTTTGGTATAACCGCTATAGTCTTCCTAGCTGCGCTGCTTCCCACCGCTTATTTAGCCTTCAGCCGTAAGCACTAGTAAACAAAAATCCATTTAACTCTTCTTTTAACAACATATATAAGTTACAACTATAGGGGTAGTGCATACGTTGTGGGCAAACGACGCCCGCAAACACCCAATAAGAAGCCTCCTGCAATGTACAGGAGTGTTTAAAAGGAAGTGTCCATGGCCCGTACCAACCAAGACACGGCAGAAATAGCCGCTGAAAACACCACTGCTTTTAATCCCATTGTAGGCGTTCACCGCTCAGAACTCGTCAAATCCCTCGGAATAGTGCTCAAACAAGCCGCACTCAATCCTATTACTTTTGGTCAGCATTTTTTAAATTACGGCAAAGACATGCTTGATGTGGTCAAAGGCAGCTCAGAGTACGCTCCCGACCCCAAAGACCGCCGCTTTAAGGATCCCGCGTGGAGACACAACCCCGTCTATCGGCGAGGGCTGCAAAGCTGGATGGCGATGAAGGCTAATTTAAAGTGTTGGCTTGAGGAGTCTGACTTAGAGGACTTAGAACGGGCTCGCGCTCATTTCATTCTGGATGTGGTAGCCGATTCACTGGCACCCACTAATACACTCATTGGCAACCCTGCAGCGATGAAGCGCTTGTATGAAACCGGTGGAAAGTCGGTAATAGCCGGCCTTAAGAATGCCTATAACGACATGGTGAATGGTATTGGCCTGCCATCCCAAGTCGATTCTCGCCCTTTTAAAGTGGGCGAAAATTTAGCCACGACACCCGGTCAAGTTGTGTTCCGAAATGATGTTTTGGAGGTATTGCAGTACACGCCGGTAACAGACGAAGTACACAGTATTCCGCTGCTGATCATTCCGCCACAAATCAACAAATTCTATGCCTCTGACCTCACGCCAGATAAAAGCATGTTTCAATTTGCGCTATCTAAAGGCCTGCAGTTGTTTGCCATCAGCTGGCGAAACCCTGGTATTGAGCAGGCCGATTGGGGTCTGGAAACTTATATCAACGCTGCAATTGAAGCGACAGACGCCGTGCTCAAAGTGTCCGGTTCAGAGACCCTAAATGTGTCGGGCGCTTGTTCTGGAGGCATAACCGTTGCGACTCTTCTCAGCCATTTGGCGGCTACTGGTGACAATCGAGTAAACACTTCAACCTTTCAAGTATGCGTACTGGACCCACAGCAAGAAGACAGTGAAGTGGGCGCATTAGTGTCCGAAAAGACCATCGAGCTGGCACGCTCTCGCTCCGCAGCGAAAGGTATCCTCTCAGGCGATGACCTGGCGCGTACCTTTGCTTGGATGAGGCCTAACGACCTTATTTGGAATTATGTGGTTAATAATTACTTGCTGGGCGATAACCCACCCGCATTCGATATTTTATATTGGAACAATGACACCACCAATCTTCCAGCCAAACTGCACTCAGATTTTCTGGACAGTTACTTGAGTTCACCTTTTGCAAACCCTGGCACTGTGAACTTTATGGAACACCCCCTAGATTTGAGTAAAATAGAGCATGATAGCTTCATTGTTGCGGGTTTCACTGACCACATAACACCCTGGCGCGCCTGCTATCGCACCACCAAATTATTAGGCGGGAAAAACGAGTTTTACGTCTCGAATAGCGGGCACATTCAGTCATTGCTCAACCCTCCTACCAACCCTAAGGCAAAGTACTATTACGGTAAGCTAGAGGACGAGTCCACGGCTGAAGAATGGATGGACGGCGCCGAGCTGCTTGACGGCTCTTGGTGGTCTCCTTGGTCTGAATGGCTGAAACAGCGCTCTGGCGAGCTAAAAAGCGCCCCGGAGGCCTTAGGGCACGAAACTCTGCCACCTCTGGCTCCCGCGCCTGGTGAGTATGTGTTTGGCTAGAAGGATTTAGGTGTCAACAGGCCTGAATGGGTGTATCTTCAGCACTTAAGCAAGTAGATAAAGAGGTAGAACAACAAATGAGCGCTATTGAACCAGAAATTACCATGATGAAGGTAGGCCGGCAGGTGCTACGTACAGCCGTATGGCGCAATGGTGGCAAAGCTCGACCCATCTTGTTTTTCAATGGCATTGGCGCCAATCTAGAAATAGCCGCGCCACTCGGCGAAATGCTGGAGGGGCGCAGCGATGTTATTACCTTTGATATGCCCGGCGTGGGTGGCTCTCCAGCCCCCAAAATGCCCTATCGCCCAAGTACAGCCGCTAAGTGGGCGGCCAACATTCTTGATCAGCTGGGATACGATGACGTCGATGTGATGGGCGTTTCCTGGGGCGGTGGCGCCGCCCAGCAATTTGCGCGAAACTATCCCGAACGTGCCCGCGCACTCGTGCTTTTAGCGACCAGTGCGGGTGTTGTTATGGTGCCCGGTAATTTGAGCGCAATTACTCGCATGGCTCATCCAAAGCGTTATATTGATCCCGAGTATATGCTCAAAAATTTCGAGACACTGTATGGTGATTCGGCCGACGAGCACGCGCGAAATCACAAGAGTCGCATCCAGGCTCCCTCGGTGCGCGGCTACATGTATCAATTAATGGCAATGGCGGGCTGGACAAGCCTACCCTTTCTACCATTTTTAAAGCAACCGACTCTGGTGATGTCCGGTGATCGTGACAACATT
>Ga0209826_1000891_pt1 | contig 21418 bp, 22 predicted proteins | sample GOMGulsemesocosm_5_FD_184637 | JGI IMG/M metagenome (GOLD analysis project Ga0209826, IMG submission 184637) | Methane-oxidizing microbial communities from mesocosms in the Gulf of Mexico - GOM15C Gulf of Mexico (SPAdes) (version 2) | ecosystem: Environmental > Aquatic > Marine > Cold seeps... | reverse complement strand
TGAACGCATTAAGCAAGAAGTGGGTTGTGCCTTTGCTGGCAGCGAAATGCGCGAGATTGATGTGCGCGGTCGCAATTTGGCTGAAGGTGTTCCTCGCAGCTTTACGCTCAACAGTGACGAAATTCTGGAAGCGCTCCAAGAGACCCTAGCAGGAATTGTGCAAGCGGTGAAAAGTGCCTTAGAGCAGTCGCCACCTGAGCTGGCTTCAGATATTGCTGAAAGCGGCATAGTGCTCACCGGTGGTGGTGCTTTGTTGCGTGACTTAGATCGTCTGCTGACACAAGAAACGGGCCTGCCGGTTATTGTCGCCGACGACCCTTTAACTTGCGTGGCACGCGGTGGCGGTAAAGCTATGGAGTTTATGGATAAGCGCAATATTGATTTATTGTCGTCATAGTTAGTTTTATTTTTGAAACATAACTGTTCTGGACAGGAGGTTGAGACATAAAACCGCTGTTTAGCAAAAGCCCATCGAGAACGTCGCGAGTGCTAGGTCTAGCGCTCGCGGCGTTGTTGCTCGTGCTTGTTAATATTTATACCGATATGCTCATCCCGGTGCGCAATCATCTCAATGTCATTGCGACACCATTTTATTGGGTGACCGACCTTCCAAAGCGCTTTATGAATTGGAGCGATGCTATAGCTACCAGTGGAGAAGATCTGCTGGTAGAAAATGCCGCGCTCAAACAAGAGCTGCTCATACACAAACGCAAATTGCAGACTATGGCGGCCCTAGCGGCCGAAAACATGCGTTTGCGTCAATTATTGAACAGTGCCGAAATGATCCAAGATCGGGTGCTGGTTGCTGAGCTGATTGGCGTTTCGCCGGACCCTCAGCGTCATACCGTTGTGGTGAATAAGGGCAGTAACGACGATGTCTATGTAGGGCAGCCGCTGCTCGACGCCTTTGGTCTCATGGGGCAAGTCGTTGAGGTGAGTTTAGATCACAGCGTGGTTCTACTCGCCACTGACGCCACCCATGCGCTGCCCGTACAAATTAATCGCAACGGCGTTAGAGCGGTAGCTGAGGGCGTTGGTGACCTCTACGCGATGAGATTGCGACATGTTTCCAATACTGTAGATATTCGCCAAGGTGACTTGTTGGTAAGTTCCGGCCTTGGGCAACGTTTCCCTTCCGGCTACCCGGTGGCCGAAGTAGCTTCTATCGTGCGCGACCCCGGTCAGCCTTTTGCCACCGTAGTGGTTCGCCCCATGGCTCAGATGAATCGCAGCCGCCACGTACTATTGGTGTTCAGTAATTTTAACGGTGAACATTAATGGCTGAAACAGTGCGCAACACCTGGTCTATGATCGCGGTGTCTTTTGTCTTTGCGCTGATGTTAGCGGTGTTTCCTGTAAGCATTGAAGTTCGATGGGTGAGACCCGAATTTGTTGCCTTACTGAGTATCTATTGGGCCATGTATTTGCCCCATCGTATTGGCCCTGGTGTGCTTTGGGTACTGGGTATTCTGCAAGACGTGGTTGAGGGTACTCCTCTTGGTTTGCACGCCTTAGGTTTGGTTGTGATTGCCTATATCTGTTTGCTGTCTTATCAGCGATTGCGCAACTTCGAAACTTGGCAACAGGCCTTTTGGGTGTTTGTGTTGGTGGGCATACATCAATTGTTTGGCAACTGGGTACATAGCCTCTCTGGTAATGACGCACCAGTGTTCCTATTCTTGTTGCCCGCGTTTAGCAGCGCCTTGTGCTGGCCGGTGTTGGTTTTCTTATTGGACAGGCTGCGAATACGCTACCGAATAAACTAGCTTTACCGTTATACTCCTTCGCTATTCACTATGACTTAATGGCTTGTGACTCAAAAGGTCAATATAAGCCGCAGGAAGACTCAACTTGTAATGCCCCAGCTCTACTTGGCCTCAAAATCCCCCCGCCGACGAGAAATTCTCGCGCAGATTGGCGTAGCCCATCACTTAATTGATATTGACGTGCCAGAGCTTCGTGCTGAGGGTGAAAGCCCAGAGAAATATGTAGAGCGCTTGGCCCAAAGTAAAGCGCAGGCCGGTGTACAGGCGCTGCGGAGCAAGGGTTTGGCTCCGGCGCCAGTGTTGGGCGCCGATACAATTTGTGTCTTAGATCAACAGACCTTGGAAAAACCCAGAGACGAAGACCACGCCATCGGCATGTTATTGAGTATGGCAGGGCGAGAACATCGAGTATTAACAGCCATTTGTTTAAACGATGGTCGGCGTGAGGAAGTGGCATGTTCAGAAACACGGGTGCGATTTAGTCACTTTACTGAAGCTCAAGCACGCACTTATTGGCAGACAGGGGAACCTGTAGACAAAGCCGGTGCCTATGGTATTCAGGGTTGCGGTGCAGCCTTGGTAGAGCATATCAGTGGCAGCTACAGTGGCGTGGTGGGTTTGCCCATTGAAACATTGGTTCCACTACTCAAACTTATGAATGTAGCCATCTGGCAAAAGAGAATTGAAAACCCATGAGCGAAGACATTCTTGTGAACGTATCGCCCACCGAAACCCGGGTAGCCTTGGTTGAAAATGGTATGCTGCAAGAGGTGTACATTGAACGTACACAGAGCAAAGGTTTTGTCGGCAATATTTTTAAAGGCAAAGTTGTGCGAGTGCTGCCTGGAATGCAGGCGGCTTTTGTCGATATTGGATTAGAGCGGGCGGGGTTTATTCACGCAGCCGATATTGCCCAGCTCGACTCCGACGGTATGGAAGAACGAAATCACGACGTCGCCGACATTCGCCTGCTCGTCAGAGAGGGGCAGAGCCTCATGGTGCAGGTGGCAAAAGACCCCATTAGCACAAAGGGTGCGCGATTAACCACTCATCTATCGGTATCTTCACGCTATTTGGTTTACATGCCGAACACTCGCCACATTGGCATTTCCACGCGAATTGATGATGAGGGCGAACGCGAGCGATTAAAAGCTTTGGTTGAGGAGTGCTCTCAAGAGTGTGGGGACGGTTCTCAACATGGCGGTTTCATTGTGCGCACTGTGGCCGAAGGGGCCAGTGAAGAAGAGTTGCGAGCTGACATCCCCTTTCTATATAAGCTGTGGGCGGGATTAGAGCAGGGCATGGCTTCCGCGCCGATCCCTTCGGTGATCTATGAAGATTTGCCGCTGTATCTGCGTACGCTACGCGATCTCGCTCGGCCCGAAAAGATTCGCGTAGACTCACGAGAAGCGCTGGCGAAAATGCGTGATTTTGCAGAGCATTACTCTCCAGAAACTTATGGCTTGATCGAGCATTATCCTGGCGAGCGCCCTCTGTTTGACCTTCACAGTGTGGAAGACGAAATTCAAAAAGCATTGGAAAAAAAGGTGCAGTTGAAGAGCGGTGGTTACCTCATCATTGAACAAACCGAAGCTATGGTGACGGTGGATGTGAATACCGGTGCCTTCGTTGGCCATCGCAATTTAGAAGAGACCATATTCAAAACAAACCTCGAAGCGGCCACGGCCATTGCACGCCAGCTGCGCCTGCGGAATTTGGGCGGCATTATCATTTTAGACTTTATTGATATGCAGGACCCTGAACACCGAAGGCAGGTGTTGCGCACCCTCGAAAAAATGACCGATCGAGATAGAGCAAAGATTAATATAACGGGTGTATCTGAGCTGGGTTTGGTTGAAATGACTCGCAAGCGCACTCGCGAATCTCTTGAACAGGTTTTGTGCGATCCTTGCACTGTATGTGATGGTCGCGGCACAGTTCGCTCGGCCGAAACTATTTGCTATGAAGTGTTTCGCGAAATTCTGCGCGAGGCGAGGGCCTATGACAATAAGAATTTTCTAGTATTGGCCTCGCAGGTGGTCATTGATCGTCTCCTAGACGAAGAGTCCGCCAATGTTACGGATCTCGAAAAATTTGTGGGCTGTACAATTCAGTTTCAGGTCGAAACCATATATAGCCAGGAGCAATATGACATTATTCTTGTCTGAACGTAGACAGGTTTAGTCATCGGTAACAAAATTTATGTCCGACATTGTTCGAAGTGTAGTTAGAAAGTTCTGGGGGGGCGCAGCCGTTTTGCTGATTGCGCTGGCGGCTTTGGTGCAGCTGGGTAGAATGTCGACTGCCTATATTGAAAACTATAATACAGAATTAGCGGCTTACTTCTCATCATTGACTGGCATGGTAGTAGAGCTTGGGTCTGTAGAAGGTGAGTGGAGCGGCTTGCTGCCAAGCTTCGAGATTCGAGATTTACGTTTGCTTGATCACAGTGGCTCAGCCGCGCTGACAATTGCCCAAGCCAAATTACAGCTGAATATCTTTGACAGTCTGCGTTCGCTTCGCCCAATTATTGACGAACTGACTTTGAGTGAAGTAACGCTAGCCTTCGAACAAAACGAAGAGGGTCGCTGGTGGTTGAGCGGCATGCCTGCATCTACCTCTAAGATAGATTCGGACTTACCTATAGATGATATATTCGATATCTTCCTATTAGGTCCCCGTATTCGCCTTGAAAAAGCTAATTTAGCCTTTGCCTTTTTCTCTGGTCATCAATCTGCCATTCAAGTACCCATAATAGACCTGGAAAACACGGAGCAATTCCATCGTTTGAGTGCGGGTTTAACTGTTGCGGGCAGAGAAGATGCAGTTCAGTTAATTGTTGAAGGTCACGGCGACCCGAGAGACCAAGAACACTTCAGTGCTCAAGCATGGTTAAGCCTTCACCAATTGCCAACACGAAGGGCACTGGACGCCATTGCCAGTTTTGTTGGCAAAGAGGCTATTAGCACTCAAATTGATTCTGCGTTTGATGATCAATCTGATAGGCCTAACGCAGGCTTATTGAATTTTGAGTTGTGGGTATCTTCCGCTGGCGACAGTGGCTATTCATTTGACGGGCAAGTAGCTGCAGATTCACTGCCGCTAGATTTGGCACGGGTGGGTCCTGACCTAGAGCATCTGGCGCTTGACTTCAACGGCTTTTGGTACCCCGATAAGCGCTTCAGTCTTTCGTTATTGAATGTCACCGTTGACGATGCTCAGTCTATAGAACCTTTCAACCTACAGCTGTCGCGCGGTAGACAATCTGACATGCTAAATTTAGTGGCCGATCAATTGCAGTTGGGCCCATGGTTTAAATTTGCGGAGAGTCACGAATTACTCGCTGGGCGCTTGGGTGAAGTGATGAATGTTTTGTCGCCACAGGGAACTTTGAAAAACCTAGTGGCCGTGCTGCCTTTGTCTGAACCTAAGCAGTGGAAATTCAGCGCCAATTTGGCACAGGTAAGCGCACAAGCTTGGAAAGGTGCACCGGCGGTGACACAGGTGGATGGTTATTTACAGGCCGATCAGCACGGAGGTTTAGTCGACCTAAATAGCCTTCATGGCTTTAGTATGCATTACCCTTTGGCCTACAAATCCCCAATGCATTACGCCCGAGCTCAGGGGCAGGTGCGTTGGTCATTACAGCCCGAAAACAATGCAATTTATGTGAACAGTGGCTTGTTGAATTTCAGCGGCGAAGACGGAGAGGCCGCCGCTTATTTTCATGTCTTTGCGCCTTGGATAAAAGGCAGTGCTGAAAGTGAAATGATTCTTCAAGTCGGCTTAAAGAATAGCCGAGTGAAATACCATGAAAAATACGTTCCATTTACTTTGCCAGATAGCCTGGAACACTGGCTGACAAGAAGTATTGGAGAGGGAGAGTTATCGGATGGCGGGTTTTTATTTCGAGGCTCCCTAACCAAAGGTGCCGCTGATAGACGAAGTATTCAATTGTTTTTGAATATGCAAAACGCTGACTTGGATTACCATCCTGATTGGCCTGGTCTGAGTCAGGTCGACGCGCTGCTCACTGTAGATGATTTTGATGTGATGGCCGATGTCGCAACGGGAAAAATCTACGATAGCATCATTAGTGACACTCAAGTTTTGGTGAGTCCGCACCCGAAGGGTGAAGGTTCTTTGTTGAATTTACAAGGAAGCCTAAGTGGCGACGCCAGTGATGGTTTGCGAATATTGCGAGAAAGCCCCATTCGTACAGCGATTGGCACAAGTTTAGACACTTGGGTGTTGGAAGGAGAGAGTTTAACGACATTAGATTTAACGGTGCCCTTGAAAGTGGGGGAGCCCGGAATGCGTCAAAACGTTGAGATTGCATTGACCAATGCGACTCTGGATATGCGCAATCTAAGGCTCAACGCCAGCGACGTGAATGGCGTCATCCGATATAGCGACTTGGATGGTTTACAGGCAGACGGTTTGTCAGCCGAACTATGGCAAAGGCCGATTGATATAGCGATCTCTAGCCCTGTTTTGGCGTCGGGCACCCGTAACACGCTTGTATCTGTTGAGGGCAATGTACTCCTTGAGACAGTGAGCGATTGGACTCGATTACCCGAATTAAAATTTCTTGAAGGCCATTCCGATTTTCTTGCTGAAGTGACGATTCCAGCTCGTGGCAGTGCCGACTATCTTGCACTGCTCAAAGTTCGTTCAAGTTTGCGAGGCGCCGCTCTCAAGCTACCTGCCCCCTTTGGTAAAACCGCGGACGAAGCCGTGGCTTTCAGTCTTGAAGCACCTATCACCGCCGAAGGTACCGTTTATGACATTCATTACGGTGAGCTTGCCCACGGATTGTTTGCCGAAGAAGGTGGGCAATTAATTCGAGCGGGCATTGCCTTAGGTGAGCAAGCCTCATTACCTGCTCCTGGCATTTTTGCCATTAATGGCCACACTGAGCGCTTTGAGTTTTCATCTTGGAATGATGTCTTTAAACGATACCAAGTGCTGAGGGATGGCGTGCATGGCAATAGCGAAGGGCCAGAAATTCAGCAAACAATAAACATGTCATTTGGTGAGTTTGACTATGAAGGTTATGTGATTGAGGGTTTGGATCTAAACGGACTTCGTGCAGAGAATAGCTGGCAGTTGAATGCCAGTAGCCAAATGACAGCCGGTAAAATCACAGTCTTTGACAGTGCGGCGAAACCCTTGATATTCGACATGGCCTTTTTGCGTCTTCCCATAGTTGAGGGCGATGAGTCGGGTCAGGGTGTTGATGCTTTAGCCGATGTTGATTTAGGGAAAATGGTTGCAGTTTCTTTCTCTACTCAGGAATTTAGCCTTGGTGCTGATTCATATGGCAGTTGGAGTTTTGAATTAAAACCTGATGAAGCCGGCGTGAACATTTCCGAGATTATGGGCAGCGTTCGAGGCATAGATGTGCGTGGTCCCGAACAAAATACAGGTGCCACGATGACTTGGCGCGCAAGTGATACGGGGCCTCATACCACTTTTCAGGGGCGTCTAGACATGCATAATCTCGCGGATACCCTTGTAGCCTGGGAACAACCTGAGTTGTTAGAAAGTAAAAAAGCCATTTTTGATGCCGATCTTTCGTGGTCAGGTAGCCCTGCAAATTTTCAGTTGAATGTCATTCGTGGCGATTTGCTCATGAACGTGGAAGAAGGCCGATTTAATCGAGCGGCAGGTGTCGGCGATAACCCATTGCTTCGGCTTATTGGCTTATTGAATTTTGACACCTGGGTGAGGCGATTAAAGTTGGATTTTTCTGACGTTGTTAATAGTGGAATGGCCTACGATAGAATTCAGTCGAATATGCATTTTGAGTCAGGGAACCTATTCTTAACAGAGCCCCTAACAGTAAAAACGCCTTCCAGCAAAATGCAGTTGGCGGGCACAATTAACTTAGTTGACGAAACACTAGATACTCGTTTAGTAGCCACCTTGCCCGTGGGCAATAACCTCTCTCTTTGGGCCGCTTTTGCCGCGGGTCTGCCTGCGGCTGCTGGCGTATATGTGGCAAGCAAGTTGTTCGAAAAACAAATAGATCAGTTGTCATCTTTGAGCTATTCCATAGTAGGCCCATGGGCAGATCCCAAGGTGAACTTTCAGCGAATGTTTGATGCCAATTCGGCAGAGAAAACCGGTAAGACAGCCGCCTCGGCGAGAGAAGAAGCGCGCAAAGAAGCCGATGAGCAGGAAATGAAGGAATTAAATCCAGATCCCGAGCTCTAAACATCTGCCCGCGTGGCATATGTTCTTCAATCAAAGGCTAAACAAATGAAAATTTTTTCTCTCACTGGGGTTTTAAGCTTAGGTTTACTGATTGGTGCCTGTAGTGAAATGCCTGACTCCTCCGCTGATGCATTGGCGCTTATGAGCGTGTCCGAGGCAAGAGCTCTAATTGTTGACGGGCGCAACCTAGAAACTATTCCCAAGGCCACCTGGCGTGAACTACTGACGCCAGAACAGTATCGCGTGATGTGGAAAAATGGCACCGAGCGTGCATTTTCTGGCTCCCTGTTAAAAAACAAAACAGAGGGAGTCTACGTCACCGCAGGATGTCGCTTACCCGTATTCAGCTCAGAGCACAAATTCAAATCGGGCACAGGCTGGCCGAGTTTTTACGAAATGCTAAATAAAGACAATGTAGTACTAAAGACAGATTACAGCTGGGGTATGAAGCGGGTTGAAGTGCAATCTAAGTGCGGTGAACATTTAGGGCATGTATTTGAAGATGGCCCCGCCCCCACAGGTTTGCGTTACTGTTTGAATTCAGCCGCGTTGGCCTTTGTACCCAGCGCAACTGCAATGCCCGTTAAAGATTGATTTCGTTTTTTCTCGCCTTCTACTGCTGAGCGATTTTTATGAAAATGGTTTATACCAATGAGAATCGGCTCATCGCAGGTAACGCCAGTAATATCCTTGAAAATCATGGCGTGAAAATCGTTCTAAAAAATGAATTTTCGTCCAGCGCATCCGGCGAAATCTCAGCATTCGACACTTGGCCTGAAATATGGGTAGTCAACGATTCCGACTACGAAAAAGCCGTGAAAATCATTGAAAACTCGTTGAGCCGCGACAATGCACCTGAATGGTTGTGCGAACATTGCGCCGAAAAAAATGACGCCTCTTTCGAATTGTGCTGGAACTGCCAGAGCCTTACTCCAAAGTCATAGACCTAATTCTCAGTACTCATAAAGTCACGCAAATACTTAAACAGCTTACGAGCATTCGTAGGCGGTTTATTCTCCTTACGGTCCTTCAGTGCCGCCCTTAAAATTTGCCGTAAATACTGACGATCAGTACCTGGATGTGCCCCCGCAAACTCATTCAGAGCCGCGTCACCTTCGTCCAAAATTCGATCCCGCCAATTCTCAGCCTGCTGTAAAAAATGCACCTGCTCAGCATCTTTTTGCTGCTGCCGCTCCAGCGTCGCCTCAATCGCATCGCGGTCCGCTGAGCGCATCAACTTCCCAATGAACTGCAACTGGCGCCGATAGCCTTCACGGTGTTTCATCACTCGCGCCTGCATAATGGCATCTCGCAGAGGTTCCTCCAAAGGAACTTCACGTAAGTGCTTTTCATTTAAAGTGACGAGCAGCTTACCCAGCTCCTGCATCTCCTCCATATCGCGCTTTACCTGACTTTTACTTTTAGGTAAATCCTCATCAAAATCGAGGTCAGCGGGCGGGCGAGGTAAATCTTTTTTTCGTGTCATGATTCTCTATGCATAAAAGTGGGTGGCAAGGCCCAGAAAAGCGAAAAACCCTACCACATCGGTTACCGTTGTAAGGGCAACACCGCCAGCCAGGGCGGGGTCAATGTTGATACGTTTCAATAATACCGGTAAAAGCGCGCCAGCAACGGCCGCCGTTAGTAAATTAATCACCATGGCCGCAGCAATGATTAGGGCAAGAATAATATCATTGAACCAAGCGGATACCACCGCCCCCATAACCAGTGCCCACAGTAGGCCATTGATTAGACCTACGCGAAACTCCTTAGATAGCAGCCAGCTAATATTGTTGCGCCCCACTTGCCCCAAAGCCATACCGCGGATCATAACCGTGAGCGTTTGATTGCCTGCTACGCCTCCCATACTGGCGACAATCGGCATGAGAATAGCCAGGGCAACAACTTTATCCAAGGTGTCTTGAAATATATTAATCACGGCCGAGGCTATAATTGCCGTGAGTAGATTCACGCCCAGCCAAATTGCTCTCCTTGGCGTCGTGCGCATAACCGGTGCAAAAGTGTCTTCTTCTTCGTCGAGGCCAGCTAGGCTCATCAGCGAGTGGTCGGCGTCATCACGAATCACATCAACCACGTCATCAATAGTGATTCGGCCTAATAATTTACCCTGATCGTCAACCACTGGCGCCGAAACCCAGTTGTGGCGCTCAAATAAACTCGCCACTTTACTGTCGGGCATCTGCACGTTGATGCTATCAGCTTCAGCATCCATAATTTCTCGCACGGTAACCGCCGTATCAGTGGTCAATAATTTTGATATGGGCAATGTGCCTAAAAATTCATCTTTTCTATTGACGACAAACAGGCAGTCCGTCGCGGCGGGTATTTCCTCGTGGCGACGCAAATAACGCAGCACCACGTCTAGAGTAAAGCGTGGCCTAACAGTGATGGTGTCTGTATCCATCAAGCCGCCAGCAGTATCTTCGTCGTAAGACAGTACGCATTCAACGCGCTGTCGGTCCTGAGCACTCATCGCCGCAAGCACTTCTTTGATGACGCGATTGGGCAGTTGTTGGAGAATGTCAGCTAGGTCATCAGCGTCCATGCCCTCGGTGATTTCCACCACTTCTTGGGTGTCCATGTGTCGCAAGAAGGCCGCCTGTATATCTTCAGATAATTCCTGAAGCACATCGCCTTCACGGTCACGGTCAACCCAGCGCCATAATACTCGCCGAGCCTGCGGAGGGGATGATTCTAGAAGGTGGGCAATTTCCGCGGCCTGCAAACCATTGAGCAGCTGCATGATTGGTTTTGCTGCGCCCGTTTCCAAGGCCTCGTAGAGCTCTCCAAGCTGAACCTGAGTTTGTACTTGAAGTTCTTCACTGCTGGCTTGGTGAGGCATTTATTCACCCTCGCCAAAATAATCATTGATGAGCTCGGCGATCTCTTCAGAGGCCAAAATTTCGTCTTTGCCCTCAATTTCTAAGTCTAGCAAGGTGCCGTGACTGGCGGCCAAGAGCATGAGTGACATAACACTCTTGGCGTCTACTAATTTCCCATCTACACCCACTTGAATTTGGCTGCCAAAGCGCGCGGAGGTGGTGGCCAATTTTGCGGCGGCTCGGGCGTGTAGGCCTAATTTATTGATTATGGTGATTTGAGTTTTAATCATGCGCGTTAGGGTTGGCCTCGTAGTTCTCGATGGCGTACTTGAACATTGGCATAGTCGCCGGTAAAGGCTGCAAGCAGTTTTTGGCTGAGATATACCGAGCGGTGCTGGCCGCCAGTACAACCTATGGCGACCGTAATGTAACTGCGGTTGTTGGCTTCGAAGCTGGGCAACCAGCGGCGTAAGTAATGCTCAATGTCTTTTAACATGTCGTTGACATCTTGCTCGGCCGAGAGAAATTCAATAACGCCATCATCTAGGCCTGTTTGGGTGCGAAGCGGCGCTTTCCAATAGGGGTTGGGAAGGCAGCGAACATCAAACACATGATCGGCATCCATAGGAACACCGTATTTAAAACCAAAGGACTGAAATAATATGGCCATTCCAGGGGTCTTCTCGCCTGCCACTCGCTGCTTGATAAGGTCTCGCAAGTCATGAAGGCTGAGATTGCTGGTATCGACTACAAGGTCGGCATGACTGAGTATCGGTTCCAGTAGGTCTTGTTCTTGAGTGATAGCCTCTTGCAAATCTACCTGCGGATTGCTGAGTGGGTGCTTGCGCCTCGTTTCACTGAAACGGGTGATCAACACGGGCAGTTTGGCGTCGAGATAAAAAATCTCTGTGCTTACTTCGGAATGTTGTATCTGTTCCAGTAAACTTGGGAATTGTTCCAAGTTTTTCAGATCATTGCGAGCGTCAATACTCACCGCGACACGTGGTTCCTCGTCGTGTTTTTGGGCGGAGATTTGTTTCACCAAGTCAGGTAATAAGCTGGCGGGTAAGTTGTCAATGCAATTGAAACCCACGTCTTCCAATACGTGAAGGGCGGTGCTCTTTCCAGATCCGGAGCGTCCACTGATAATAACCAATCGCATAACACGGTGTTCCTGTTTACTTATGAGGAGGGTATATCAAGAGCTGAATTGTAAAGCATCTGGCTGTTGCTTGCCTGCCTTAATGCCTGCCTATAGCTGGGTTCGGAAAATGCTCCGGCCAATGAGGCGAGGGTTTGCAAGTGTTCGTCGTTGGCTTCTTCCGGCACTAATAAGGCAAATAGAATATCGACAGGCTTACCGTCAATGGCATCGTATTCTATCGGTGTTCTTAAGGTGATAAGTGCGCCAGTGGTGGCCGTGCAGTCTTTAACTCGGCAGTGTGGTATCGCAATGCCATCTCCAATACCCGTTGACCCAAGCCTTTCTCTGGCAATTAGGCTGCGCAGTAGGTCTCTGGCGTCTAGGCTGCCAAGGTCTTGTGCAATAGTTTGAGCAAGTTGTTCTAAAACACGTTTTTTGCTGCCCCCCTGCACTCCGTGTTGGGTGCGTTGAGGGGCGAGAATGGTTTTTATCTGCATAATGTTAGCGATGATTACTTCGTTGTTTCTCTTTGTGGCGAATGAGCTGGCGGTCTAGTTTATCAGAAAGTGTATCAATAGCGGTATAGAGGTCATTAGACTCTGAGTTGGCAAAAAAGTCTTTACCGCTAACATGCACAGATGCTTCGGCTTTTTGAATCAATTTATCAACTGAAAGAATGACGTTGGTGCTGGTTATTCGGTCGTGGTGTTTCGACAGTCGCTCAAGTTTGGCGTTGACATAGTCTTTCATCGCCGAGCTGACTTCTACATGATGACCGCTGATATTAATTTGCATACATGGTTCCTCGTTGGTTGGTTAAACTCCTACCCAGCAATTTGTGCCGAGCTCTCGAGTGCCTAATGTCAAAAAATTATCGTTATCTACCTTATTTAGTTGTTTTTAGACCAAGCGTTTTCGCTCGTTCGACGGTGGGATACTCAGAGATTCGCGATATTTCGCAATAGTGCGACGCGCTACTTTGATGCCTTGGTCAGCCAACACGGTGGTAATTTTACTGTCACTTAGAGGTTTCTTGACATTTTCAGCCGCTACCAGCTTTTTAATTATGGCGCGTATTGCAGTGGATGAGCACTCGCCGCCGCTGTCTGTGGCTACATGGCTAGAAAAGAAATACTTCAGTTCAAATATGCCTTGCGGTGTATGCATAAATTTCTGAGTGGTCACTCTAGATATGGTTGATTCGTGCATGCCCACAGTTTCTGCTACGTCGTGGAGCACCAGTGGTTTCATTGCTTCGGGGCCGAAATCGAGGAAACCGCGTTGCTTTTCAACAATGCAGCTAGACACTTTCAACAGGGTCTCGTTGCGGCTTTGTAAGCTTTTTAAAAACCAGCGAGCTTCTTGGAGGTTGTCGCGTAAGAAGGTATTGTCACTACTGGTGTCGGCGCGCTTTACCATTGAAGCATATTCAGAGTTAATCCGAATCTTGGGGGCGATGTCTGGGTTTAGCTCTACCATCCAGCGATCATTACGCTTGCTGACGTAGACATCAGGTACCAAATATTCTGTCTCGCTGCTATCAATTGCGTCTCCAGGTCTCGGGTTGAGGGACTGAACCAACTCGATAACATCTTTGAGTTCGTTTTCCTTCAGTTTTGCCCGCCGCATTAATTGTTTGTAATCGCGGCTACCCAATAGGGGTAAGTAGTTTCTAACAATAAGCTTAGCAGCTTCCAGCCGAGGTGTAGTGGCAGGAAGTTGATTGAGTTGCACGAGGAGGCATTCGCTGAGGTTTTGACTGGCAACCCCAATCGGGTCAAATTGTTGAACGCGGTGCTGAACGGCCTCCACTTCATCAAGTTCGAGCTCTCCGTCAGCATCGACTAAGCCACTGTAAATCTCTTCAATACTACTGGAGAGCATGCCGTTTGGCGTTACGGCGTCGATAATAGCGATGGCGATGATGCGATCATTGTCGCTCATGGGGGTGAGGTTTAACTGCCACATTAGGTGATCTTGCAGTGATTGGGTGACCGCGCGCCGAGATTCGAAGTCGTTGTCATCGCTGTCGCTACCCGAGCTGGTGCCGGAGCTAGGCGCCGATTGATATACTTCATCCCAGCTGGTATCTACGGGCAGGTCGTCGGGTATCGAGTCGCTCCAATCTTCAGGGGTTTGCTCTTCTGTACTGCGCTCTTCGTGGGTAAATTCGCTCTCACTTGAGCCTGTATCCGTATTGCTTTGCTCGCTTGCGTTCTCACTGGCCGGATTATTATCTTCGCTGGCATTTTCACTGAGGGTATTCGCGTCTTTGGGGTCTCCGGCGTTGGGAGCTTCGGCGCCTTCTTCACTGATCTCAAGCATGGGGTTGGAATCCAATGCCTCTTGTATTTCTTGCTGAAGATCAAGTGTAGACAACTGTAGCAGCCGGATGGCTTGCTGCAATTGCGGAGTCATAGTGAGCTGTTGGCCCAATTTAAGTTGGAGAGTTTGTTTCATACCAAATACAACGAAGTGCCTCGTAATGCATCATGAAGGTTTGATGCCTTGGGTTTAAAGCGGGCTTTTGCTAGAGTTTAGACAGGCTTTTGGTACGACGCAATATTGACAAGCAAGCTTTATGCCTATATTTGGAAATATTGTTCGTTTGTTGTGCGAATTGAGTGGTGTGCGGCCTATAAACTGAACTGTTGACCTAAATAAACATCTCTTACCTGCTTATTATTGAGTACGGTTTCCGCGTCACCCTCTGCAATAATGTGGCCACTGCCCACTATGAACGCTTTTTCACAGATATCGAGAGTTTCCCTCACATTGTGATCGGTTATTAGGATGCCTATGCCCCGAGACTTCAGGTGTTGGATGATTTGTTTGATATCATTAACCGAGATGGGGTCAACGCCCGCGAAGGGCTCATCCAGCAAAATGAATTGTGGATCGTTGGCCAGTGCTCGAGCAATTTCTACGCGCCGGCGTTCTCCGCCTGAAAGCTCCATGCCCAAACTATTCTGAATGTGAGTGATGTGAAATTCTTGTAATAACTCCTGCAGTTTTTCCCGGCGTTGGGCCCGGCTCATATCTTTGCGGGTTTCTAGAATGGCCATGATGTTGTCAGCCACTGTAAGCTTTCGGAATACCGAAGCTTCTTGCGGTAAATAGCCAATGCCAGCACGGGCGCGACCGTGTATCGGCAGGTGTGTAATGTCTTTATCGTCAATAGTAACCTGACCGCGGTCGGCCGCGACAAGGCCTGCGATCATGTAAAAGCAGGTGGTTTTTCCCGCACCATTTGGTCCTAATAGCCCCACAATTTGACCGCTACTCACATCAACGGAGACATCAATAACTACTTTCCGGCCTTTGTAGCTTTTCGCGAGGTTGCTGGCTTTTAGGCAGGGCATTAGGACTTTTTACTCGGTTCAAGGGGCTTGTTGACACTGCTGTCTTCGCTCTTATCGATTGCGCTCGCAGTGTCAGCACCTATATCGATGAGGGTGGCCGTGTCGGCGTCTGTATTTTTTGAGGCCGCAGGGTTAGAGCTTCTATCGGCGGGGATCGCAGTTTCAGAGCTCGCATCGACGACAGGGCTTGCAGTTTCTGCGCTTGTATCGTTCTGGGCGGGAATTACTATCTGCACGCGACCTTGGGCGCCAGTATTGCCATCGCCAGCTTTTACAACCGATTGGGCAATGTCGTAGTCAATGCTTTCGCCGGTCATTGTTGTGCCTTCCTGTTCGAGCAGAGCATGCCGTTTCAGGGTGATTCTATCTTTGGCTACGAGGTAGTTAATGGTGAACCCCTCGGCTACAACCATATTCTTGTCAGCGGCAGGGCGCTGTTGGAAGCGGGCTGGTTTGCCTTTGGCGACAATGAGCTTCACCTTGTTATCTTGGCGTTCAATCGTAACTCGATCTGCGAGAATTCGCAGGGAACCTTGGTCAATTTGAACCGTACCTTCGTAGGTAGTTACACCCGTTTTTTCATTGCTGATCGCCTTGTCGGCCTGAATGTTAATGGTTTGATTTCGGTCAGAGTTTAGCGCCCATGATGGGGTGCTTAAGGCCGCGCTCAAGGCTAGGAGCGTGATAAGGCTCGCCAGTGTGCGATAGGAAGTGTTAACGCGGATCATTTATTCGGGGCTCTCAGTTCAATGTTGTTGGCTCCATCACTGGATTGCTCAATAATGGGCAAGCCATTACCCGATAGCTCGGTATCGAGCTTGTCGTCCGCTATTGGGCGAGTTGGCTTATATTGAGACTCGTAAGTGCCTCTGACCTCGGATGTCAGCACAAGTTTATTTTCTTTTAAATCAAATTGCAGGCCAGTAGCCTGCGTTTTGCTGCCGGGGCTGCTAATCATAACAGGTTTATTAGTTTGCGCGTATTGTCTTTCAGGTTCTAATATTAGCTTGCTAGTGCTCAGTTCAGTGCGTTGGCCCTGGGCATTTTCCTGCCAGGCTAACACCTCGCCAGACAGGGTGATTTTTTTACCTTGAGAGCGTCCATTGAGCGCGCTGATGTTCCAAGGTTTCTCTCTGTTATCTCCCAAAAGTATCAGCTTTGGGGCTTCAATATCGGTGTAATCACCTTTCGAATGGCGTTTGGGGTGCCGTTGGAAAAACGAAATTTTCTCGGCCATGAACAGATAGCTGATCACGCCATCTTCTCCGTACTGGGTGGTTTTCACATCTGTTAGGTAAGAACGAGCTGTGGGTTTACGATTATTAGGGTCGCCTTTATCTCGAGAAAAGGCCGCCGGCGGAGACTCCCACAATACTATGAACGCAATGAGCAGAGTCACCACCGCGAGAATGGATAATAGATTGCGGGGCATACCTTAGATTACCCCAGCGCGGAGTAAATCGTGCATGTGAATAATACCTACCGCATGGTGCTCGTCTTCTACCACTAAGGCGGTAATTTTGCGTGTCTCCATGAGGCCAAGCGCTTCCGCTGCCAGCAAGGCTTTGTTAACCGTATGAGGCTTGCGATTCATCACCTGCCCAATTGAAACCTGGTTAATGTCAATTTGCTGATCTACGCTGCGGCGCAAGTCTCCGTCGGTAAATACGCCAATGAGCTCGTCACTGTCGTTCACTATCGTTGTCATGCCAAGACCCTTTTGGGTCATTTCAATAAGGGCTTGGGTGAGTGGGAGTTCTGCTTTTACTCTCGGCACTTCTGCTCCATTGTGCATAACATCTTCAACTCGCAGTAATAGTTTGCGCCCCAGTGCTCCGCCCGGGTGGGAAAAGGCGAAGTCATTTGCGGTGAAGCCGCGGGCTTCCAGTAATGCGACGGCGAGTGCGTCCCCCATCACTAGTGTCACGGTAGTGCTAGATGTTGGCGCCAAATTAAGAGGGCATGCTTCGCTCTCTATGCTGATGTCAAGATTAACATTGGCGGCTTGAGCGAGAGGCGATAGCTCGTCACCTGCCATACTTATGAGTGGTATGCCCATTCGTTTGATCATCGGAAGTAATGTAACCACTTCCGCTGAAGAGCCAGAATTAGAAATGGCAATAACAACGTCGTCTCGGGTGATCATGCCTAGATCGCCGTGGCTGGCTTCTCCGGGGTGAACGAAAAACGAGGGTGTGCCTGTGCTGGCGAGTGTGGCGGCAATTTTATTGCCGATATGGCCAGACTTGCCCATGCCGGTCACAATAGTGCGACCTTTGCACTGCAGTATGATCTCACAAGCGCGATCAAAATCTTCATTGATGCGTGCTTCAAGTGCGGCGACGGCATCTCTTTCAATGGTGATGGTGCGCTTGCCGGCAATGGAAAATGTTGACTTGTTCATGTGGTGACTCGCTTAAAAGAGCAAAAGATAATAGCCGACGTACGCTAGCAGCAACAATATGCCGATACGCTTCCCTAAGCGTCCGTGAATGATCGTATCATTTGTGCTTGTAGTGTCGCTGGTGGATGTCTCTTGGCCGTTGCGAAGCGCGTAGTCAACAACGATGGCTAAGGCCAAAAATACTGTAATACCTGCCATAGCGGCATAATCGCGGAGGAATACCTCGGCGCTTAATTCCGTTTGGTCGATGAGCGCCGGCACCGCTAAAACCGCGAGTAGATTGAATATGTTGGAGCCAATGATGTTGCCAAGCGCAATGTCATGATGGCCTTTCAGGGCGCTCATTACGGACGCGGCCAGCTCCGGCAGACTAGTACCCACGGCAATAACGGTTAGCCCGATGATCAGCGGGCTAACCCCGAAGGCCATGGCAACTTCTTTTGCGCCCCAAACCAATGTTTCGGCGCTGGCAATGAGTAGGGCCAAGCCAAAAATGAAGTGGAGTGCCGCTTTCTGGGTGCTGAGAGTGGGTATTTCATCGTCTTCTGTCAGTGAGTGCCCCTGTTTACTGACAACCATAATCGTCAGCACTGGCACAAGTGAGCCCAACAATAGCAGGCCGTCGCTTACGGTGAGTTGGCCGTCGTAGAGGCAGTAACCTGCTACCGCTGTGACAAACAACAAAATAGGTGTCTCTTGGGTGAGCAAGTGACGCTGAATGGGAAGAGGGGAAATGAGCGCTGTTATGCCTAGTACTAAGCCAATATTGGCCAAGTTAGAGCCGAGCGAGTTGCCCACAGCCAGATCGCCGCTGCCTTTGATTGAGGCGCTGATAGACACTACTATTTCGGGTGCTGAGGTGCCAAAGGCAACGACGGTTAAGCCGATGATTATTTTGGGGATTCCGAAGTTCTTGGCCATGGCCGCACTGCCGTTTACAAAGCGATCGGCACTCAAGATTAGGCCGACAAACCCGGCGAGGATGGCAATAGCAGCCAGCCAAATTTCTGTCATATTGGTAACTCTTTGGTTCGGTTGATGTTTCCGGGGGTGAAATAGGTTTTTTGGTAGTGTTCGAATGGGGTGAAATGGTATAGTGCTTGCCTTAGAAAGTCAGCTAAATCTGTGACAATATTCTAAGCAGGGTAAACTAATTACATGTTTTTGGTTCTAAGTTGCCGATCGAGGTGACTTCTAGTGCCTTATTTTCTCAAAATCTTACATTGAACAGGTCGGTTTATGAATCGTGTGAAGGAATTTGTCATTGTTAAGCCTCTGAAATTATTGTTGTGGGTGTCACTGTTTTTTACCGCAGGGCAGGCCTTAGCTACCGCAGAGCTGGCCTCGCACTCAGCCCATGCAATTGTTCAGGATGTGCAAGATCAGCTGCTGACCACTATTCGCGATGACGCGAATATTGTCGAGACTGATGAAGAGGCTTACTTCGGCAAGGTGCAGGTAATCTTGGCGCCCGTGGTGGATTTTTCATACATTGCCCGCGGTGTTATGGGTGGTTATGCAAAACAGGCTTCGCTGGAGCAGCGCGAGCGTTTTTCCGAAGTGTTTAAATATGGTCTGGTGAGCACCTATGCGAAAGGCATGGCAAGCTACGCCGATCGCCAGATTGCTATTGTGCCGCCTAAAACCGAGATTGGTGGCCGGAAATCCATTAGTGTGGCCCAAGAAATTCGTGGGCCCGATGGTGTGAATAGAGTTTCTTACACCATGAAACTTAATCGGGAAGGCGACTGGAAATTGGTGAATGTTGTATTGAACGGCATTAACCTGGGTATCACATTTCGCACTCAGTTTTATCAGGCTATGAAGAAAAGCAGCGGCAATATGGATCTGGTGATTGCTGACTGGTCTGCAGAATAAGAACCTTAGACGATCAGCCAAACAACAACGAAGTAGAGTAAGAGAAATTATATGCAGGCAAATGAGATAAAAGAGCTGTTGGAAGCGAGTATTGCCGACAGCCAGGCGCAGGTTGAGATTGAAGGCAGTCATGTCAACGTTGTGGTGGTGAGTGCTGTATTTGAGGGTTTAAATGCCGTTAAAAAGCAGCAGTTGGTGTACGGAGTGTTGTCTGAACACATTGCCAGTGGAGTCATTCACGCCGTTAATATGCAAACTTTGACTCCAGCCGAGGCCGGCTAAGGCGCACTATGGACAAGTTAATTATCAAAGGCAGTGGCCCCGTCAATGGGGAAATCCGCATTTCGGGGTCAAAAAACGCTGCGCTGCCAATTCTAGCCGCTACTCTCTTGGCCGATGGCCCCATGCACATCTGTAACATGCCTCATCTCAATGATGTTACAACAATGCTCGCCTTGCTGCGCTGTATGGGTGTTGACGTAACTATTGATGAGAAAATGTGTGTTGAGATCGACCCTACAACGATCAATGACTTTACCGCGCCATATGACTTAGTGAAAACAATGCGGGCATCCATTTTGGTTTTGGGTCCGATGCTCAGTCATTTTGGGGTTGCAAATGTGTCCTTCCCTGGTGGTTGCGCGATAGGAAGTCGACCGGTTGATATTCACTTGCGCGGTTTGGAAGCGATGGGTGCCATAATCGAAATTGATGAAGGCTACATCCGAGCGAAAGTAGACGGCCGATTAAAAGGCGCTCATATTTTCATGGATGTTGTGACCGTGGGTGGCACTGAGAATTTATTAATGGCCGCCGTATTAGCTGACGGTAAAACCGTTTTGGAGAATGCAGCGAAGGAACCTGAAATTGTTGACTTGGCGAATTGCCTCGTTGCAATGGGGGCCAACATTGAAGGCATTGGCACGGATACACTGGTGATTGACGGTGTGGAAAAGTTGTCGGGCTGTACATACAAAGTTATGCCCGATCGAATTGAAACCGGAACTTATCTTGTGGCAGCGGCCGCAAGTGGCGGTCGGGTAAAGCTGAAAGACACCTGCGGGGTTATTCTGGAGTCTGTGTTGCTTAAGCTCGAAGAGGCCGGCGCGAATTTGTCCTTAGGTAAAGATTGGATCGAGCTGGATATGAAGGGCAATCGACCTCGTCCAGTGAATTTGCGAACCGCGCCTTACCCTGCTTTTCCAACGGATATGCAGGCCCAGTTTACGGCTATGAATGCCGTGGCTGATGGCACCTCCACTGTTGTAGAAACCATTTTTGAAAACCGTTTGATTCAAATTCATGAGCTCAATCGAATGGGTGCCGATATCAAGCTGGAGGGCAACACCGCTATTATTAAAGGGGTAGAGCGCTTAAAGGGTGCGCCGGTAATGGCCACTGACCTGAGGGCTTCAGCCAGTTTGGTGATTGCCGGGATTATTGCGGAAGGTGAAACCCTTGTTGATCGTATTTACCATATCGATCGCGGCTACGAATGTATTGAAGAAAAGATGCATCAGTTGGGCGCAAATATTCGTCGTGTGCCCGGCTAACCTGTTTTCTATTGGAATTGTGAAAAGTAAATAAGATGACCCAAATTACTATAGCGCTCACCAAGGGGCGCATCCTGAAAGAAACCTTGCCTATGTTGGCTGCCGCGGGCATTGAGCCCTTGGAAGACATCAGTAAGAGTCGCAAGCTCACTTTCGAAACGAGCGCAGCAAATGTGCGTTTATTGATTTTGCGTGGCGTTGATGTTCCTACCTACGTGAAGTTTGGTGCGGCTGACATTGGTGTGGCGG
>Ga0209826_1000890_pt1 | contig 21419 bp, 16 predicted proteins | sample GOMGulsemesocosm_5_FD_184637 | JGI IMG/M metagenome (GOLD analysis project Ga0209826, IMG submission 184637) | Methane-oxidizing microbial communities from mesocosms in the Gulf of Mexico - GOM15C Gulf of Mexico (SPAdes) (version 2) | ecosystem: Environmental > Aquatic > Marine > Cold seeps... | reverse complement strand
CACTGTGATCAGACGTTGAATATTGAGCGCAAAATGATACAGTATATCTTATGCTTTTACACCGTAAGACTTTCTATTCTCGCTACGGATTCTAGATGGCTATCCACTTACAAAACGTCAGCTTCGCCTATCCGAAAGCACCTCAAAAGAAGGTGCTTGATATTCAACACTGGTCGGTTGCCCCGGGCGAACAGGTGTTTATCCACGGCCCTTCCGGCGGCGGTAAATCGACGCTGCTAAATCTGCTGAGCGGCATCCTTCAGGCAGACCATGGCGAAGTATCGGTGCTCGGCGAGCGGCTGGATCAAATGAGTAACCGCCGACGCGACCGGTTTCGCGCCAATCATATCGGCTGTGTATTTCAGCAATTTAATCTCATCCCCTATCTGGATGCCATCGACAACATTCGGCTGGCCGCTCACTTTGCAGCAACGAAGCAGGCAACACTGAACCAGGAGATGGGCGAGCTGCTCTCCGCGCTGGGTATTGCGCCTTCAGACCGCTGCAAACCCACCGCCCAGCTCAGTATTGGCCAGCAACAGCGGGTTGCCATTGCCCGGGCCTTAATCAATAAACCCCAATTATTGATTGCCGATGAGCCCTCTTCCTCTCTCGATCAACACAACCGCGATGCCTTTATTACGCTGCTAATGTCGCTGGTGAAAGAACACGAAATAACGCTGCTTTTTGTCAGCCACGACCTTTCCCTTTCACATCATTTTGGACGGGTTGAAGCCCTGTCTGATATCAACACTCCCGATAGGATGTACTAATGTTCATGCGACTGGCCTGTAAAAGCCTGCTCAATCGAAGAGGCTCCGTCGTACTGACCGTGCTGGCGTTAACGGTTAGTCTTGTTGTGCTGTTAGGCGTCGAACATATCCGCCAGCAAGCCAGGGATAGTTTTGGCAACACCGTCTCCGGCGTCGACCTCATCGTTGGCGCAAGAACCGGCAGCCTTAATTTACTGCTCTATTCAGTATTCCACATGGGATCGCCAACCAATAACATCAGCTGGGATTCCTACCAGAAGATTGCCGCCGGCAAACACGTCGCCTGGGCCGTACCCATTGCACTGGGTGATTCTTACCGAGGCTACCGCGTCATGGGCAGCACGCCTGACTATTTCACCCACTTTAGTTTCGGCGGTAAGCGCAAGCTTCAGTTCACTAGCGGTAAAGCCTTTGCTGAGGTGCTCGACGTGGTATTGGGGTCGGAAGTGGCCAGAAAACTCAACCACAAGCTTGGCGATCAGGTGGTGCTCGCGCACGGCGTCGCGAGCACCAGTTTCAGCCTCCACGACGATAAACCGTTTAACGTGGTGGGCATTCTCGCACCGACGGGTACACCGGTCGATCAGACCGTACATGTCAGTCTGCAAGGTATCGAAGCCATTCATATCGACTGGCAGCAGGGCGTAAAAATGCCTGGCAACACCGTATCCACCGAACAACTGGCTAAGATGGACCTCCAGCCCACAAACATAACGGCTTTCATGCTCGGCTTGAATTCAAAGATAGCCACTTTCCGCGTGCAACGGGAGATCAACAACTACTCGCGTGAACCACTCACGGCGATACTGCCCGGTGTTGCTTTGTCGGAACTCTGGCAAATGATGGCAACCTTCGAGCATACGCTGCGTCTGATATCAGCTTGCATTCTAGTCTCCGCCCTCCTCGGGCTGAGCGCCATGTTGCTGGCTTCGATCCGCGAACGTGAGCACGAAATTCAATTACTCCGGGTCATCGGTGCGCCACCGATGTTCCTGTTTTTACTGATCGAACTGGAAGCCTTGTTAATCAGTTTTGCTGCGATTGCGCTCGGCAGCTCACTGCTCTATATGGTGTTAGTCGTCGCAGGAGATCTTCTGGCATCAGAATTTGGGCTGCATATCAGCACCAATATAGGCTCTGAAAGCACCGCGTATATTATGCTATTGATGATTTTTTCGACCGTCATCGCGGCAGCCATTCCCTCCCTAAAAGCCTATAAAAATGCCCAGTTGAAATGACGAGCCCAACTGCCTTTAGCCTGATAAACCCTGTAAAAAAAGCTTAAGGCACTACTCCGGTACATATATCATCTTCCCATCCGGCAATTTATAGGTGATTCCTGCCTTAACCCCATTGCCCTCTCCTATATCACCACTACTTTCATAGCGCGTAATTTCCTCACCCTCTTTGACCGTGATCGTCATATTTTCTTGCCCCGGGTTTTCAATCACCACGACGTTTTCACTGGAAAAAGGGTTGAGTGGGTTTCTGGCGATGATAATTAACAACACGACGGTGATCACCAGGAAAAGGTCAATCAAGTTCACAACTGACAGGATAGGGTCATCATCATCCTCATGATCAGAGAATCGTCTTGCCACATCAATCTCCATCTACAGTCTGAAATTCAGCGTCACATTCGACGAGTCTTAGCTCTTCAAACAACCAGCGACGACGAACATTTAACACCGCAAAACTCAAACTTGCAGCAATTAACGCCAAGGTAACGCCAGCAAATGCCACGACCATATTTTGCCCCACGGCAGCAGTATTGTTTTCTGACAAGGACAACAAGGCGGGCCCCATCGGGATCAATGTCGCAACCAAACCGAGTAATGGCGTGATTCGGGAAACTAAGCGTATAAGTTCAAGTTCACGCATGATCCAAAGCTCTAAATCTTCGCTAGCCCAGGCAGTATCTTTTGCATAGGCACTAAGCTTGCCCCTGCGATGGCCTTGACGTCTTAGCCAGCTATCGCTCATTAATTTACCCGCCGAAAACAAGGTATAGCACAAGGAAAATATAATCAGCAGTAGTGCAGGCCATAAAAAAATACTGGAGATTTGATATAAGATTGTTTCCAAGCTGCTCGCCATCATAATGTTTAAATCCTGTTTTTTTCTGCGTTACGGACTTGATACAACGGCGTCAATAGCCCACTTAAAACACAAGCCGCCAGTACTAAAAAAGCAAGCCACATAAGCCAAGGGGTTGGTTGATCTTGAGTTTCTGGCTTCACTTCTTCTAACACCTGTCCTTGCACATTTTTTGAGGGCGCCTCTGCACTGTCTTGTGAACTCTGCTCCGCATCAGTTTGCGACCATGCCATACCAAAACCTACCGCTTGGGCCTCCATGAACGCTTGGGTTTTAGCGGCACCGGCCTGGCCATCCAACTCATTGACCAGCGTTTGCCAGCGCGCAATAAGCTGCTTACGCGTCTCTTCTGGTGCGTCCCAATAGTCTTTACGAATCGCCTCTATCATGCGTTCGATCAGCTGCACTTGTGCCGTGGCGTTATGTTCAGCAAACCACTCATTGATATTTAGGTCGCGCTGATCCATAACATAGGTTTCATGAATTTCTTGCCATTGATCGGCTCGCACCATATTGCTGTCTATCGCCTGCCAACCGAATAAATTATTGACCACTTTAAGAATACTCAGCGTGCCCGCATAACCTTCTTTCTGCATCCCTTTAATCCACTGCGGGTTTTGATAACGGGTGCGCAATTCATTACTCAAAAAACGTTTCGCACTAATAATTTCAGTCTTTGCTGTACGGGAATTTGAAATATAAAGCGCCGGATTTTTACCGCTGACTTTTTTAACTGAAGCCGATAATCCACCGAGGTATTCATAGGGGTGATCTGTAGAAAGTAAGCCATGTAAATTAGACGAGCGCGACAACATCACCGCATCAACGCCATCTAACTGCGACTCTAGCAATTTCATATCGCCGATCGGCACACCCCAATCCTGGCTGCCGTAAAGGTTAGATTGGCTGTTAATAAATTGATCCGCTAATACCGTATTATCCTCCCAGCTAGTAGAGTCCATAGCGAGGGACGTCACGCCTGTTCCATAATCGCCCGGCGGATTACTAAAGATCCGCGCCTGCGCATAACGCTTAGCCATCTCAGGCTCCAAACCGCTCTCCTGCAATGCCTGCGCAACTTTGCGGCTATTCGCGGCGATAGGGTTTTGCGCTTCATCCAGTTCCGACAAAGCCTCTATGACCCGTGCAAGCTTGCGCATAATGCCGTCAAACTGATCGCGATACACACTGGTGGCCTGTAACAAAACATCAACGCGTGGTCGTCCCAGTTCTGACAGGGGAATAATTTCTAAGGAGGTAACTTTGCCACCCTTATTCCAAACAGGACGCACACCCAGCGCATGCATCACCTGTGCTTCGCTCAGACCTAGAGTACGGATGGTCTCGGAAGACCATAAAGAAACCGCCAACTTTCCCAATGCTTCGCCATTATTATTTTTGCGATAATCATCAGACAGTTTCTGGAAACTATTTTCAGCGGCTTTATACGCTGCCGGACTGGGTATCTTTTCTGGATCCAGGGCAAACAGATTAGTGCCACTGCTGGTTTGTGGATTCCGTACCGGATCACCACCCGGTCCAGGCTCAACAAATTCGCCACGCAAACCTTTCAGCAAGGCTGCTAGTTCATTATTATTTTCCAGGCGCTGCTCACTGAGGATTGCTACTTGCATCATCTCTTGCAAGACCTCAGTCTTAGCTTCATCGGCTTGCTTCTCGCCGCGAATATACGGCAATAAATAGGTATAAGCTGGCTGTGTAAATAACGCCTCAAAATCCGAGGAAAAAACTCCACTCGTATCTATGTTCAATGCTTGATAATAATCAGTGCCTAGCTGTTGCATCACCGTTGCTGTGCGATATTTTTCTGTGGCAGACTCACCAAAAGTATGTAAACCAATCGGCGTTGTTGCTTGAGATAAACGGTGCAGATGCTCATCTAAAACAAGAATAAACGCATCGATCTCTTCTGTAACTTTTGCCTCAGTCCAATCGAGATCTTTATGAAAATTCAATTCAAAAATAGTCGCCAATAAATCATCCAGAGTGACTTTTCGTACGGCACCCTCTTCTAAACCTCGATACTGATGCATTAAATCATGAACCACACTCAAATCATCGTAAAAACCGGAGGGTGCAAAAGGCGGCGTTTGATGACTGATAGTAGTCGCTCGACCACGGCGTTTAGCCTGCATCGCCTCGCCCGTATTGTCCTGAATGTAGGGGTAAAAAACCGGCACATTACCCACCGCCAAGTTTGGATAATCATAAGCCCAGAGGCCGCGATCTTTACCGGGCAGCCACTCTTGATTGCCATGTGTGCCGAAATGGATGATCGCATCGCTCTGAAAGTGTTCACGCAAATAGAGATACACCGCCAAATAAAAGTGCCCCGGTGGCTGGATCTTATCGTGCGTGTTATGGCCTACAACATCTGCACGTGGCGGTTGTGGTAACAGGACTAAGTTACCCAGCTTTGCGCGTGGAATAACAAAGCTGTCTTCTCCATCAATCTTTCGCACACTCCAATGACCTTCCGGCTCCCCCCAAGTCTGCTGTAAAAGTGTTGAGATTCTCGGCGGTAAAGTACTCAACCACTTTTTGTAATCTCGCAACGGAAGCACAGCAGCGTTACCATCAGCGAGTAAGTCATCCAGTGTTTCTGGGCGATAGTACGCGGCTAACAAGTTTTGCGCTTGTTTAATGATCTTTTCTTCATTTTTAGGCGCAACGTCATAGCCCTGCCTTGCTAATTCACCGAGAATATTTTCTATGCTGCGCGGCGCATTTAAATTTGAAGCAGATACGTTTTTTTCACCTGAAGGGCTATTCCAAAATAGAAAGCTCAACTTAAGCTCATCCCGTTTGGCTTGCTGCAATTTTGCTAATTTTTTAAAGCGGCCAATCAACAGATCAACCTGCTCAGGGATGGCCACAGGCGCACCGTTTTCCACAGCCGAGAGCACGATAGGATCAGACATACCCCAACTTTCCGGGATGACCATCAACGTCGCATAACGGCCACCGACTACGCCTTGCACGTCTTCTCGCCATTGCTGCATATCACTACCGCGATTACCGAGGCCAATCACCACGGGGATATTTAAATCCGATAATTCCCGCTTACGATCGGCGCTTACCATGTGTGTCATATTCACAATCAACACGGGATTTGCGGCAGCGAGCTTATCGCTTACTGCTTGCGGATGATGACGGTCATACCAGAACAATAAAGGCACTGCATCAGCCTTTTCAATTTGCTCGATCAAGTAATCGTAAACAGCCGTTTGTCCATCCGAAATAGCATCAGGTGAAATCGCAATGGCCAACACGGGCGCATTTTCTGGCCAACGTGCTTTTCCCCAAGCCAGATAATCTTCTAACGTTTCAAACGCCTTCTCTGCTTGCGAGTGATAATATCCACTAACGGGCAGTTCAACAGGGGGAGGAATATCACCGGTAGCCTGGCCAGATTTCCAGGCCTTAATATAAACCATCAGATGGCTAAAATTTTCTTTACCACCACCTCGATAATAAGCATTTAATGTGTTCATTAAATTCGGCTGTAAATTCTCACCGGTGACTTTTCCGCCTCTTGGAAAAATCCAGGGGATGCTGGTTTGCGCTAGTATTTCTTGAATACCAGACATCAATCTCAGACCACGGAGTGGAGTATCTAAGATGACCAGATCAGCATCGGTTAACCAGCTCTCGGGATTTTCCTCATCAGAGGGTGGGTAAACATGGCCTTCTAGTTGAAGACCTTCGCTACTGGCTATACCTTGTAAAAGCGTTAATTTTGCCGGCATGATAAATTGCGACGTTATGACAACAATTTTCGTCTTTTCATTATCGATTTTTTCTTCTTTAATCTTTCCATGTCCAGAGTGTGCGGATAAATTAGCTGGCGAGACGAGCATTAAATAGCTCAGCCCCAATACAACATATTTTTTAAATCTTGCCATTTTTTTCCGGCCTTCCTTTTGTCAACAACTCAAGAGCCAGATCAATAACATCTTTGTTATAAAAGCGGCCCTGTCAATATTTGTTTTGTATCAGAATGAAGCAGTGATCCCTACCCGAAATTCACGACCATGTTCAATGATGTTGTAAAAGTCAGATTCATCTTGCAGACGCTCATCAAAAATATTTTCGATGCCAGCAAAGAAAGTGAGTTTTTCATCAAACGCATAGGACATATCAAGGTAATGCAAGTCATAAGAAGGGGCGTAGTTATCTCTACCTGCGTATTGTTTTCCCACATATTCTGTACGCCAGCGCAAATGCATAGCTGCAATGGGTGACCAGTTAATACTGACGTTAGCCATGTGCTCTGGCCGGTCTTCCAAAGGCTGATTAGTACCAAGGTCTTCTGTATCAAGATAGGTGTAGTTCAAACCGACATTTAACTGATTAGAAAGCTGATATTTAAATTCAGCTTCAATACCGCGAATACGCGACTCATCAATATTGTCATAACGACGTCTTTCCTGACCTCGAATACCACAATCTGCGTAACAAATAGTTTTGACGAGGTCCTCTAAGCTATTTTCGAAAAACTTACCTGAAAGCAATAAATGACTATCTCGATATTCAATACCTACTTCATACGTTTTAGATCGCTCAGGATCTAGCTCAGCATTCCCTTCTACCCAGAAACGACCACCTGCTGCTAACACCTCATAATCAGCGGACAACTGTGTCAGCGAAGGCGCACGAAACCCTTCACCATAGCCACCTTTAAACGTAATGCTGTCAGTGATTTGATAAACAGCATACAGACGTGGACTAATTTCATTATCGTATTCATCATGATTATCCAGCGCCAGGCCGCCCACTAACATTAAGGCATCAGTTAGTTGCCACTCATCCTGAATGAAAATGTTTTTGTGATTTGCATTTGATTCTCCATTATTCGTTAATCGAGCCTCATATAATGTCTCTTCACGAAGTTGACCACCTACAGTAACAAAGTGATCGCGCCCAACAAACCTACCTACGTGCCCATCTAGCACTTGATCTTTGACCTCCTGCGGTGCTCTTGGCTCAGACTCATTTGTTCTATTTTGTTGTCGTTCCAGGTTTGATTGGTAGGCATTCAGTTTTAAATGCCCCCAATTCCAATTGCCCTGATAAGCCAAACTGATTTGTTCCCTATCAATTTCATCATGCGAGTTGTAGTAACCCGATCGAGAACGTGAATCACGCTCACGCTCTTCATCACCTGTTGCATAACTAAACGTTATTCGCTGGTTTTCAACCGGGGTCCAAAACAATTTCGCCTGCCCCTGACGTGTGGAACGCTCCTCAATATCAGACACTCTGGCATCATCGCTACTTGATAAATTATCGCGCTCGAATACCCCTCCGGAAAAAGAAAAGGCTAATTTATCTTTTATCAATGGTCCAGCAAGGTATAAGTTTGCTTTACCCGTGTCGCCATCACCACTTAAGCGGGTCAAGGTGCTTGAAATTTCCCCGTAAAATTCTTCATCAGGCACACGTGTAATCGTATTCACGACACCACCTAAAGCATCCGCGCCATAGAGCGATGACAATGGACCACGCACCACTTCGACGCGCTCAATCGCTACAGCAGGCAACCAACCAAGCTCAAAATCAGTATGCGCCATAACACTATTACTTGAACTCACTCGCTGCCCATCGACAAGGTACAACGTATGATTAACAGGCATACCGCGAATACTGATCCCACGTCCAGATTGACCAACAGACGTAATTGCTATTCCGACTTCAGACGTTAACGCATCCGCTAAATCATCAGCATTTCGTAGTATTAACTCTTCTCGGTCAATAACGGAAATACTTGCGGGCGCTTGTTGCAATGCTGTTTCATGTCGATTGGCCGTAACCACGACGGTTTCCATTCGTGCAGGCTCTTCAGCGCTCGCCAGAGGGACTAAGCAGGCACATGAAATGCCTGAACCTAACAATAATAATTTTTTTAGTTTCAATACACTATTACTCGATCAATTAATTAATAATTTTTAACGTTCATTTAAGGTGCCTCTGTACAAGCCATGATTGGCTTAGGCCCTTAACAGATAAGTCATAAACTCACTGCCAAAGTCAGCCTGCTTCTAACTGTCACGTCTTTGCTCTCTACAACGACAACATCACTGATCACCGGCTTCTTGCTTAAGCCAATTAAGTTACGATATATCATATCATTATGAGCCGCAAGCAGCCTTGTCCAATATGATATGAGCCTCAATTATTCATAATCACCGGATGAGACCCAACAGCTATAGACTTTAAGTCAGCTTTAACGTGCTGCGTTAAACCCCTGCCGTAGCGGATACTCCCTCCTCCAGTACTGGTTAAAACGGCTCGCATACTCTTTTATAGGGTGAACATTACCAAGAGTAAAATTAGACTTGCGCCTTGCAATGCAACATCAGGATAGAAGCTAGGAAATTCAAACCAGCGCTCTAGCTTCCAGTAACTCCTTTACAGGGTGGATTACCTTTCATCATTTGCCAGTCGTTGCCAACCGCTGCCTTCCCAATGAAACGCCCAGCTTTCACTCATGTTCAGCTTGATTAAGAAATGCCATAAATGATATGTTATATCATACTGGTATTGCAAAAGACTACTTCCTCTATGTTCCAACATGTAATAACACTCAAACAATATAGAGATTAGGAACATGACAATGAACACTGACAGCAAGCGCCCGGTAGCTGTACTTTCAAGATTCCTAGATGCCAGAAAAAACACGGTATTGCGTCATCCCCTCAACAATCATGAGGGTGGCATACCCTCTTTTGCATATTGGGGGGCGAAAGCATGACAGCAGCCCGCCTTTTAACCATTCCGGAATCTCGCCGAAGCGTATACGCAAAGACCCCAGAAAAACTGGCAGATATCTATCAGGATGATATTGGTATGGCGGTTTGGCAAAGACAGCTTAACCCTTCCTTAATATCTGAATGCGAAAAACTGATAGCAGGCATCGGTTTTTCTAGTTCTCGCGTAGCCCTGCCAGAGTCCAGGCTTAACCACCTGGAAGATGCGTTTCCCAAGCTCGTGGAGTTTCCACATCTGCGCGCAGATATCCAGTTGCTCGCGGAGATGTTTTGTTGCCTTTTCGAATTAGAAGTCGTCGGCCTGCGCTTGGCTCAACTAACGAGCGCCATGTGTCCAAAGTTCCACGTCGACCGCGTACCCTGTCGATTGATAACCACTTACTGCGGTGGCGGCACACAATAGCTTCCTCACCACCATGTCAACCGCGACAAGCTCGGTGCTGGCTGCGGCGGATTGAGTGATGCAGATAGCGGTTTGTACACATCGGCAGACGCCATTCAAACACTGGCAATCGGCGATGTTGCCCTGCTCAAGGGCGAACATTGGGAGGGCAATGAAGGTGCGGGGCTTGTTCACCGCTCCCCTATGGTTGAGGCCGGCCAACAGCGAGTACTGCTGACCCTCGACTTTGCCTGAATTCACATCTGTACGCGCTTCGTACTTTCAATGGGGCTTTTTTAACTACCGCAGGGACAAACCTTTTCGGCATTCTGCTCGCAGTGATTCTTCGCCCGCTGATACTTGAATGTGTTAGCCCCCCGTTTTTACGGTCAGTCAGTCAAACCAGCCCTTTGGCACACTATGGTTTCCTAGTGCTTATAGTGATCAATCTGGTAGCGGCTTCCATGCCCTTCGTGCCCTGTAGAGGCGATCAACTAAATTTAATCAAACTTCGTTCTGCCTGTTGCGCAGATTAATAGAAGGACTTATCCCTATATGTCAGCACTCAAAGCCATCCCCACCAATGTCATCACCGGTTTTTTGGGGGTTGGTAAATCCACCGCCATTCTAAACCTACTGAAAAATAAGCCGAACAATGAACGTTGGGCTGTACTCGTTAATGAATTTGGCGAAGTCGGTATCGACGGCAGCCTATTCAGCGGCAACGCAAGCGAGGAGTCGGGAATGTTTATTCGCGAAGTGCCCGGTGGTTGTATGTGCTGTACCGCGGGTCTGCCCATGCAGGTTGCCCTCAATATGCTGCTGGCCCGCGCCAAGCCCCATCGTCTATTGATAGAACCTACGGGGCTTGGCCACCCCAAGGAAGTACTGGCTGTGCTGACTTCTGAATATTATCGGGAAGTGCTCGATCTGCGCGCCACCGTTACCCTGGTAGATGCGAGAAAAGTACAGGACGATCGCTATACCAGTCACCCTTCTTTCACTCAGCAACTCGCCATCGCCGATGTCATTGTCGCCAACAAGTCAGACCAGTACCAACCCGAGGATTTCCCTGCACTGCTGGATTTTCTGAAAAGCACGCCGGAATTGAATAGCTCCTCAGTATTCCAGGTGAGCCAGGGGGCTTTACAAGCAAATTGGCTATTAGCGTCTACCCGCTACCACGATAACAGCCATGCTCATCACCACAAACAAGAAGATTTTCCGGCCCTGCTTGAGACACCCGAGATTCCCAGTAAAGGGTACTTGAGTATAAAAAATAAAGGCGAAGGATTTTACAGCCAGGGCTGGATATTCACTGCCGAGTGGGTTTTTGATTCAGACCAACTTTTTTTGCTTTTGTCAGGGTTGGAAGCGGAGCGCATCAAAGGCGTCTTTTCCACATCCCAGGGCGTTATTGCTTACAACATGGCTGATAACATCCTCTCGACAATCACGCTGAAAGACTGCATGGACAGCCGCATTGAATGCATCAGCAGCGAAAGGTACTCGCTGGAACCCCTTGAAGAAAAACTCCTAAGCTGCGTTATAAGGCAATAAAATTTACTTTTCGCTACAAGGCTCGATCTGATCAACTTTAATGGCATAGGCAGCAGTGGCCTGTTTACGAAAGGCGTAAGCGGCGGCTAGCTAACGCTTCCCTGCTGTCCCTTAATGGTAGCTTGCCTGTGCTTCCATCGCGTCTGCAAGATTTCTGAGATAAGCAGCCATCATGCTGCTTGAGTGATTGACTTGAGCCACGGATACAAGTTCGAGTGCCAATGCTTCAACGATGAGTGGCGCCTCGATCCACTTGTCTTTGGCGGATTGAACCCCTTGTGCGACAGCCTTGCGAGCTGCTTCTCTATCGGAGGTTTGGATTTTGGCGATATGCTTGGTCGAACTTTCTGATGTCTGGGCCATGAGCAGTTCCTATAGGCTTGTACTGGATTTAAGAAAATTACACCGAACTAAAGATACGTTATAACATATCTTTAGTTGCAGTGAAGCAAAAAATATAGCGCAGCTGTTTGCTAGAAATAGCTAACGTGACACCCGCGCCAATAGATGGGTTTGCAAAGGGTTTAGTTGAAGGTCGCACTCTCGCCGCGGCAACCCAAAGTGCTGAGTGGTATTACCACATCGCGATCCACCCTGCAGTCGTTTGGCCGGGTGGCTCTAGAACTCAACGAGGTTCAGCTTGAACTCGGGTGAATATTTTCTTCTCGCTCCCACAAACATCTATATAAAAGATGTTCTCAGGTACACCCTGAGGTGTGGTGTCTGAGAAATCCAGCGGTTCGCTGAAAGTACTCACAAAGAACTCGTCCCATTTCGGGTCAAGATAAGTCTAGCTAAAGGTCATGCGGGGCTTGTCTGACAGTGAGATATGCAAGCCTAGGGCTCGAGCGTCGCTGCGGCCATCACTTCGCACGAAGTAGTCTCCGCAATATCCAGGTGAATGCTTAATACTTCATCGCCCTTATCTTCGATTTCAGCAGCCGTGTCACTGCAATCACTTATGTCGCCCGCAACAACTTATGCGCCATGCTTCGTACGATGGATTGCATAGGCTCGTCCCAACCCCTCCCCCCACAGCGCCCGTGACGATTGCAACTTTGCCGTTCATTTCTGTCATGTTTTACCAGCCAAGCCTTTCTTTAAGATATGATGTATCATATCTTTTTATATCAAATAAACCCAAGGAGCCAGAGATGCTTTCAGAAGAGAATTTTGTTGTTAACCCCCTACCCAAGATCATCTTTAGTCGCGGCGCCAGCCAGCAGCTGAGCCGCCATATAAAATCGTTTGGAAAGAACGCAGCACTCGTTGTCACAGACAAAAATCTGGCGGCGAGTGGTGTTCTGCAACCCATTCTGGATGCGCTCAAAGCCGCTAATCTGCGCGTCGATGTGTTCGACGGCGTCGAGCCCAATCCAACAGACTTGAACGTTGAGGCGGGTGCCGAAAAGCTCAAGATGCTGGGCGACGCTTGTGTTGTCCCCATTGGTGGTGGCTCTTCCATGGACTGTGGTAAATCGATCGCGCTACTGGCGGCGAACGGTGGCTCCGTGGAAGCACTCCAGGCGCCTGTATCCGCACTGGTGGCGGGCAGTCACAGCGACGAGGAGACATCCAGGCCCACGGATGCACAAGCACCGATCATCGCGGTTCCTACCACTGCGGGGACTGGCTCAGAAACCAATGGCGCTTGTGTGATCACAAACACCCGTTTGGGCCGTAAGACTTATGTGATACATCCAAGCATCATGCCAGCCTTCGCCGTACTCGACCCCGACCTCACCATCGGTCTACCTGCCTATCCTACCGCGACTTGCGGATATGATGTTTTGACCCACGCGATGGAAGCCTATGTATCGCTTGGGGCCTGTAACTACTCAGATCCGATCGCGCTCGATGCGATTTACAGGGTTGGGAAGTATCTGCGTAAAGCTGTCCAGGATGGATCAGATATAGAAGCACGGTCGCAGATGCTGTTGGCATCCGCCAGGGCGGCAATAGCCTTCAACGTTGCCGGGCTAGGGTCTGCACATGGAACTGGCCACGCTCTTTCGGCCAGGCTCAATGCAGCCCACGGTCAGACACTGGCAACGATGTTGCCCCACGTGATGGAATACAACATGTCGGTACGGGCCGATAAGTATGCCGAAGTGGCGGAGGTACTCGCACCTTCGGGGCCAGCCACCGCTACCGGTGCAATCGATGCCGCTCTTCAGCTTCGCAGCGACATTGGTATCGATAAATCTATATCAGATCTGGGCGGTGAAGAAGACCTTCTTCCAGCGCTGATCGAAGATGCAATCGCTGACTCGGTGAACTTCACTAATCCACGTCCCGTTGATGCAACAGCATTTGAAGCGCTTTATCGCGCCGCCTGGTAGATAGAGGTACTAGTAGGCGTACGGATAGTCTCTCCTGGCGTGCCATAGCGCGCCAGGGAACCAACAACCTTTGCTCTTTTTATACCGCTACTGGTTATACCGCTACTGGCAGCAAATGGTGAAACTCAATGGGGTCAGGTTAAACAGGTTCCGGCCTATGGAATTGGCGGCCTGGCTGCCTTCTTGCTACTCGTACGAATTAGTACTTTCTGAAAAATCCGACTTGCCGCGGGATTCAGGGCGAACACATAGGTTCGCCCCTACGACGACGTTTTAAATAATGAAATGAAGTTGATTGGCTATGGTATTCATTTAGGTGGGTTTTAATAATAATGCTGGGATAGGATCACAGGAATAGGCTCATACCATCAAATTCTCGATTTTATATTCTCTTTTGAACTCTATTACCCGATTACCGGCACCATCATTTAATTTGTCATCATTCCAATCATTTTTAATTTTTAATTTTTAATTTTTACAAAAACATGATTTAAAGGGGATGCCACCTTGAAAGACACCGAAGGTGGTATTTCGCCAATGCAGCGATGATCACACTGCCTTAATTCGCCTACGGAAAATACTGGAAGAATTTCACGACCAGGTTTTTTAACACCTCCTTTAGACTCATTACTCAGGCGAAGCCTTTTTCACCATCGTACGACCTTTACCTTTACCTTTACCTTTACCTTATTGGCAATAGTTTCAAGAATCTGGTCGCCACATAAGCGTAGCGTTAATACTGGCATTTCAACTTAACCGTTTAAGTGCTAATCCATCCCTTAGCATTATTCCTGACAGCTATTAGCAGCAGTATGTTTACTCAATATCCCAACATTGAAAAAATCTGCCCGTCTTCTTTGACGATTTTTAATGATGCCAAAACAACTCGCCAGCCTGAATTTTATTAGGCCCTATGTCGATACAGCCTTCCACTAAAACACACCGCAAGTAGAGCAAGGCTTTGCCTCATTTGATTGCTCTGAATTAGTGCTGATACACCGCTATGGCTTTCACAGCCTCTCCTATGAAGATAGGACAGGAGTGCACTTGATCCTGCCGTGGTCATCTATTTGCAACAACAAGGGATGACACTGGAAATAAGTTTCCGACTTGCTTCCAATCAGGCCTACCGGGTCTGTCCGGAGAAAGCAGCAATATAGCCGACCTGCTTTAAAGCCAATCACGACAGGAGGTATTGATGAACACTCTGCCAGTATTTACGAAACGATTTGTCAGCACGATAAATAGCTCAGCAGCGCTGCCAATGCGCATTTTGAGAGTCTCGATGAGACGCTCAACAAGAGCCATCACGCCGCAAAAACCAGACAGATAGGCAGCTCATTGTAAGCCCAGGTAATTTGCACCGATGAGAAAAAAGTCGTCACCAAACATAGTTTTGTTTTTTAAATCAACACACATTAAAGAGTCAATCGGGGAAATAACAAAATGATCGAGAGCCATTTCACTGTCAACGATACACCGCTAAACGATGCCGAACTTGAATTAATTAATGCCTGGTGGCGCGCCGCAAATTATCTGTCGATAGGGCAAATTTATTTGCTGGACAACCCTTTGCTTAGAAAACCCTTAGAACTGGCACACATCAAACCGCGATTACTCGGGCACTGGGGAACCGCGCCTGGCCTAAATATGATTTACACGCATTTGAACAGGGTCATTAATGCCCGCCAGCTAAATGTGCTGTATATCACCGGGCCGGGCCATGGGGCACCGGGAATTATTGCCAACATCTATCTCGAAGGCACGTATAGCGAGGTCTACCCCAACATCACCCAGGATGAAGTCGGCCTGAAAGCATTGTTCCGGCAGTTTTCTTTTCCCGGCGGTATTCCCAGCCACACCGCGCCGGAAACACCGGGCTCTATTCACGAAGGTGGCGAGCTCGGTTACTCACTCAGCCATGCCTTTGGTGCAGCCTTCGACAACCCCGATCTAATTGTTGCCTGTGTAGTCGGTGACGGCGAGGCGGAAACCGGCCCCTCTGCGGCTGCCTGGCATTCAAATAAATTTCTCAACCCAGAAAAAGATGGTGCTGTTCTGCCCATCCTGCATTTGAATGGTTACAAAATTGCCAACCCGACGGTGCTGTCACGTATTAGCCGTGAAGAATTACTGGCGCTCTTTGAAGGCTATGGTTACACACCTTACCTTATCGAAGGCTCTGACCCCCACAGTGTTCATCAGGCCATGGCGGCAACACTGGATAAAATCATGGATGATATTCAACGCATTCAAAAACAGGCGCGTAGCGGCGGTTCCTTCGAGCGCCCCCGCTGGCCAATGATTATTCTACGAACGCCCAAAGGCTGGACCTGCCCCAAAGAACTTGATGGATTGCAACTCGAAGGTACCTGGCGATCTCATCAGGTGCCCTTTGCCCAACTCGCAGAAAAACCCGCGCACATTCAGGTGCTTGAACAATGGATGAAAAGCTACGAACCCGAAAAGCTGTTTGATGAAGAGGGCGCGTTTAGGCCTGAAATCGCTGCGTTAGCGCCTGAGGGCGACCTTCGTATGGGCAGTAATCCCCATGCGAATGGCGGACGACTATTGCATGACCTCGTGCTGCCTGACTACCGAGATTATGCCGTAGACCTTAGCGAGCCTGGCGAAACCCTCGGTGAGGCTACCCGCAAGATGGGTGATTATATGCGCGAAGTCATGACACTCAATGCTACCCGGCAAAACTTTCGCGTAATGGGGCCAGACGAAACAGTGTCCAACCGCCTGGGGGCCTTACTCGATGTCACCAACCGGGCCTGGAACGCCGAAATCTATGAGGGCGACGATCACCTGGCAGTGGATGGCCGGGTCATGGAGATTCTATCGGAGCATACCTGTCAGGGTTGGCTGGAGGGCTATCTATTAACGGGCCGCCACGGGTTTATCTCCTGCTACGAGGCCTTTATTCATATTATCGACTCAATGTTTAACCAACACGCCAAGTGGCTAAAGGTCAGCCAGGACATTCCCTGGCGGCGGCCCGTTGCCTCTCTGAACATCTTGCTGACCTCCCACGTCTGGCGGCAGGACCACAACGGCTTTTCTCACCAGGATCCGGGCTTTATCGATCACGTCGTCAATAAAAAAGCCAATATTGTGCGCGTCTATCTGCCAGCTGACGCCAATAGCGCCCTCTGTATTACCGAGCGTTGCCTGAAAAGTCGCGACCGTATCAACGTTATTGTTTCCGGCAAACAGCCCGCTCTGCAATGGCTGGACATGGACAGTGCAATCAAGCATTGCCATGCCGGCATCGGCATCTGGGAATGGGCGAGTAATGACCACGACAGCGAGCCCGATATCATTCTGGCCTGTGCCGGTGATGTGCCGACCCTCGAAGTGCTCGCAGCGGTGAAAATACTGCGTGAACATTTACCCACGCTAAAGATACGCGTTATTAATATTGTCGACCTGATGACTCTGCAACCCACGGAAGAACACCCCAGCGGTTTGAGTGATCATGACTTCGATACCTTGTTCACCACCGATACGCCGATTGTCTTCGCCTTCCACGGCTACCCCTGGTTGATCCATCGCCTGACCTATCGGCGCAATAGTCATCACAACCTGCATGTGCGTGGTTATAAAGAAGAAGGCACTACGACGACGCCCTTTGACATGACAGTGCTGAACGACCTGGATCGTTTTCATCTGGTCATTGATGTGGTTGACCGAGTAGAGGGCTTGGGCTCTAAAGGCGCGTATTTAAAACAAGCGATGCGCGACACACTGATTGAACATCAACAGTACATTACCGAACATGGACAGGATATGCCGGAGATTCTTGACTGGCGCTGGTCATCAAAGAACCCGTCTTAATAAAATTCTAATTTGGGAGCGTAAAAAATGAAAATTGCAATTAATGGTTATGGCCGAATTGGCAGAAATATTGTCCGTGCAATATTCGAAAACGGTCTCGATAAGAAGATAGAAATAGTGGCGATTAATGATTTGACACCACCGGGGGTCTGCGCCCATCTCACCCAATTTGATACAACCCACGGCCGTTTTGATGCCGAAGTGAGTTTCACCGATCAAAGCCTGACAATTAATAATCAGACCATCAAATGGTATCAACACGCAAAGCCCGGCGAAATACCCTGGGGCGACCATGATATTGATATCGTGCTGGAATGTGCCGGCAAATTTAAAACCCACGCGGCGCTTGAACAACACCTTCAGGCCGGTGCACCTAAGGTACTGGTGGCACATCCGGTTGCCGACGCCGACTATACCGTTGTCTACGGCGTTAACCATGCCGGTTTAAGCGCCTCACATCGCATTGTTTCCAATGCATCCTGCACCACTAATTGCCTGGCACCGGTTGCCAAAGTGCTACACGAAGAAGTGGGCATTGAAAGCGGCTTCATGACCACTATTCACGCTTACACCAACGACCAGAACCTGATCGACAAAGCACACAGTGATTTATACCGCGCCCGGGCGGCGGCGATGTCGATGATCCCAACAAAAACCGGTGCTGCCGCTGCCGTCGGCAAAGTGCTACCGGAACTGGCGGGCAAAATTGATGGCCTTGCCGTGCGGGTACCCACTATCAATGTGTCACTGGTGGATTGTGTTTTTAATACCAGCCGCGCTACCAGCGTTGAAGAGATCAATCAGCTGATGCAAAAGGCCAGTGCTGAGATGCCTGCCGGGGTGCTTGCCTGTAACGAATTACCACTGGTTTCAATCGATTTTAATCACCACCCGGCTTCATCTATCTTTGACCTGACCCAAACCCGGGTCAATGACAGCATGATTAAAGTAATGGCCTGGTATGACAACGAGTGGGGATTTTCCAATCGCATGCTCGATGTTGCAGCGCTAATGGTTGCGGCTAAGTAGGCCCGGATAACATGACGATAATCGCGAACAAAAAGTCGATTAACATATTGCTCGCTACCAGCGAGATTTACCCTTTAGTTAAAACCGGAGGCCTAGCCGATTTTTCCTATGGCCTGGCCCGTAGTCTGAAACGCCTGAAGACCACGCCAATCGTCATATTGCCCGCTTATCGACAAGTCTTACAGCAATTGCCTAGGGCAAAAAGACTCGTCACTGTCGATGCAGCAATCACTGGCGAGCTGACCAGTGAAATTCTACAGGCCTACATTCCTGGCACCCAGATCCCCATTTGGTTGCTAGCCACGGAAGAACTCTTTGACCGGCCCGGCTCGCCTTATGCAGAGGCAGGCGGCAGTGACTGGCCAGATAATGCCAAACGCTTTAATCACTTCGCCAAAGTGACAGCCGCTATTGCTTGCGGCCAAATTGATCTGGGCTGGAAGCCCGATATTGTGCATTGTAATGACTGGCAAACCGGCCTAATACCGGCCTATATCAATAGCTATTCACCCAGCGAATGCCCACGACGCCCCGCCACCGTATTCAGCATTCATAACCTCGCCTATCAGGGCAATTTTTCACGCGAGACCTTTGACCGTCTGCAGCTACCTTGGCACTGGTGGAGCTTCGACAAACTTGAATTTCACCACCAACTGTCATTTATTAAGGGCGGACTGGTCTGGGGCGATAAAATCACTACCGTCAGCCCCCAATATGCAGAAGAAATTATGACGGAAGCGTCGGGCTGTGGACTCGATGGCCTACTGCGCCATCGCCGCACTGATCTCAGCGGCATTCTCAATGGCGTCGACTACAAAACATGGAACCCTGCCAAAGACCCTCTGATCCATCAGCGCTACAAAAAAAATGCCTTACATAAAAAAAGCATGAATAAAAATTTCTGGCTAGAAACACATTGGTCAAAATCACCCAAGCTCAACATAAACAAGCGGCGCTACAAAAACCAACCCTTGTTCGGCTTTATTGGGCGGCTGTGCTATCAAAAAGGTATTGATCGCTTACTGGCTGCCATCGAACACACAGCGCCGACGGGTGCCTGCTGGGCTATTTTGGGTTCGGGAGATCAACAACATGAACAAGCACTCGCAGAAATTACTGCTCGTTACCCGGCACAAATTTCACTGACACTCGATTACGACGAGGAAGTCGCCCATCAGATCGAAGCCAGCAGCGATATTTTTCTCATGCCTTCAGTTTACGAGCCCTGTGGGCTCAACCAGATGTACAGCCTGAAATATGCCACCCTGCCCATCGTTAGTAATACCGGCGGGCTGGTTGATACAATTATTAATTACAACGGGAAAAATATTGAAAGCGCCACTGGGTTTGTATTTGATGGCCCAAGCCTTAAATCACTGCTCACCACACTGGATCACGCCGTGACCTGTTATCACGACCAGTCCTTATGGCAGCGTTTGCAAAAAAATGCCGTTAACTGTGATTTTTCCTGGGACCGTTCTGCCGAGCAATACTTACAGCTTTATCAGAGTTTATTATCTCCTGCCGAGGATCCCGTGGTAGCGCATCCGTGAAGATTATATTCTTCAGCAGCAAACGCTATGATGAAGAATATTTTGCCTTATCAAATAAACACTATAAGCATGATATTCGATTCATTGAATCTAAATTGACATGCGACACAGTAAACCTTATTAATGGCGAATCAGCAGTCTGCGTCTTTGTTAATGATATTCTTGACAGAAAAACCCTACTATTATTATCTAAATCAACGGTAAGACTTATCGCCCTTCGATGCGCTGGATTCAATAATATTGATATCAATGCCGCAAATGAATTGGGTCTTAAAGTAGTTCGAGTACCTGCCTATTCACCTTATGCGGTGGCAGAACATACCGTTTGCATCATGCTTTCTTTAAATCGAAAAATATACCGATCCTATAATAGAGTCCGCGATGGTAATTTTTCTTTGGATGGCTTACTTGGCTTTGACTTCTCGGGAAAAACAATTGGGATAATAGGTACAGGGAAAATAGGCTTAATTGTAGCTCGTATTATGAGCGCCATGGGAATGAAGGTCCTGGCGCATGATCTAGCACCTAGCCAGGAATGCATGGATTTTGGAGTGGAATACGTCAGTATTGAGCAAATTTTCAGGGCGTCAAATGTCATTTCATTGCACTGCCCTTTGAATTCAGAGACAAGGCACCTGGTAGACAAGGTAGCCATCGAAAAAATGCGCGATGGGGTTATGCTAATTAATACCAGTCGAGGCGAGTTACTCGATTCATGTGCCGTCATTAACGCGCTTAAGTCAAAAAAAATTGGCTATTTAGGACTTGATGTTTACGAACAGGAAAGTGAATTGTTTTTTAAAGATCTATCATCTGAAATAATCCAGGACGATATTTTTGAAAGACTTCTCACCTTCCCAAATGTATTAATAACGGCACACCAGGGGTTTTTCACCGCTAATGCACTAGAAAATATAGCCGATACAACATTGAAGAGTATCAAGCAGTTTTCTGACGGCTTAGATTTACCCGATGACGTACTGGTATCCACGCCTTAATGGAAAACCTGAGTAAAGCCTTACTGCTTGGATTCAAAACTGCAGTTTAAG
>Ga0209826_1000886_pt1 | contig 21466 bp, 18 predicted proteins | sample GOMGulsemesocosm_5_FD_184637 | JGI IMG/M metagenome (GOLD analysis project Ga0209826, IMG submission 184637) | Methane-oxidizing microbial communities from mesocosms in the Gulf of Mexico - GOM15C Gulf of Mexico (SPAdes) (version 2) | ecosystem: Environmental > Aquatic > Marine > Cold seeps... | reverse complement strand
TGTAATTGTTATTAACCTTGAGTAATGAGATAAATGGATAGAATTCAAAAAGCACTGGATAAAGCGAAAGCAGGGCAAAAGGCTAGTAATAAACAAGCAGATGCTTCAGCTAAATCAACAGCACATGTTCCAACTAAATCAACAGCGCATGTTATCCGAGCAGAAGCTAAAGATATTGTCGATATTGCATACACACAGACTAAGGTTGTAAACGTATCTGAAAAAAGTTTAGCGGACAAGCGCGTTGTAGCCGCTGAGTACAGCAACCCTCAGTCTGGCGTATTTAGAATGTTACGAACCCAAGTGTTACATAAAATGCGTGAAAATAATTGGCAAACCATAGCCGTTACTTCGCCAACAGCGGGCGAAGGTAAATCATTAATTTCTTCTAATTTAGCGGTGGCGATGGCTTTGGAAACTAACCAGACGGTGCTTTTGGTTGATCTCGATTTACGTAACCCGCGCTTGAGCGACTATTTTAGTTTAAACGTTGAAAAAGGGCTTAAAGACTACTTGGAATCTGATATAGAGTTAACTGATATTTTGATAAACCCGGGTATCAAAGGCCTTGTTATAGTGCCAGGTAAGGGTAGAGCAGAAAACTCAGCAGAATTATTGTCGAGTTCAAAAATGACAAATTTAGCGTCAAATTTAAAAGCGCAATATGACTCTAGAGTGATTATTTTTGATATGCCGCCCATTCTGCAAACCGATGATATTCTATTGGCATCAGAATATATTGATTGCACGTTATTGGTTGTTGAGGATGGCAAGAACAAAGAATCCGAAATAGTCAAATCCCTCCAGTTACTGGAAGGGACGCAACTCGTTGGCAGTGTGCTCAATAAATCAGAAAAACCACCGATGCACCAAAGTTACTAACTTATGTATACCGAACACTTTGGCTTAGAGCATAAGCCGTTTAACCAAGTCCCTGACCCTAATTTCTTATACTTAAGTCCTAACCATAAAAAAGCACTGACCATGCTTGAATACGGGGTGGTTAGTCACGCGGGCTTTACTGTGGTGACGGGGGAAATTGGTGCGGGTAAAACGACTTTAATTAGAGCCTTGCTGAAGAAAATGGCTGATGATTGTGTGATCGGTCTTATTAATAATACTCATGAATCCTTTGGCGACTTAATGGGCTGGGTGTTGGATGCCTTGGATATTGAGTCGAGTGCAACGGATAATGCCGGGCGTTATAGGGACTATATTAACTTTGTTGTTGAGCGTCATGCAGAAGGTAAACGCGTGGTATTAATCATCGATGAGGCGCAGAATCTTAGTGTGAAATCGTTAGAGGAATTGCGCCTATTATCCAACGTAAATATCGATAGCGATATCTTTTTGCAGTTGATTTTAACCGGTCAGCCAGAACTAATCGGTAAACTTAATCTGCCAGAGTTAGAGCAGTTTGCCCAACGAATTGGAGTGGAGTTCCACCTTAAAGCGTTGAGTTTCGAAGAAACAGAGAAGTACATCGTCCATCGTTTGCAAAAAGCTGGGGCAGCGCTGCCAATTTTCAGCCATGAAGCGTGTGCAGCTATTTTTTGTTATAGCGGGGGTGTTCCAAGAAGGATTAATAACCTATGTGATTTTGCAATGGTGTATGCCTTTGCTGATGATATAAAAAGCATAAAAATCAACACCATTTTGTGCATGATGGAAGATAAAAAGTCATCGAGTGTTATAAAAGCTACTGAGAAGGAAAACCCGCAAGTGGATGCTGTGTCTTTCATGTTGAAAGATAAATATAATATTGTGTTGCCGTAAGTCTTTTGAGCCGGCTCGATAAAAGCTTGGAACGACTGCTAGCAAGGATAGAGTCTGTACCGTAGTTGTCAAGAATAGCGTGTCTGCCGTGAAAAGTATTAATAGAATTTACAATAAACTAAGGTCTCTTAGTGGTTGAAATGGAATTTATGAGCAGCGTTTGGCTAAGCAGCTGGATTAGCTAATATTCAGAAATCGTTATCGGGCTTTAGGAGTACTGTAAGGGACGAGGTTGTTTTATGTATATACACAAGGGTGTCCACTCTCTTCGAATCGCTGCTTATTGGTAATAAGCCCTTTTTTCAATCGAGTTAGCTGAATAATTTAAATGCTTAGGCGATTTAACCTAAATGTTAAATTAAACAATAAAGTGTGACCCGTTACTCGTTCACTATTTGAATAATCAACTATCATGTGATCGTAACTAACATAACGAGTGCCACGATAGGTGACTAGCTATTAATTCAATATCCATGGGTCTCTTTGGTTTAACTTAAAATGGAAATACTAAATGAATATTACAGGAGTACCGACGTATGGAAGCCTCTAAGATGAGAAAATCACTATCGTTGTCACTATTAATTACATGTGCTGTATTTGTGCTTGGATGTACGCCCTCCAAAGCGAATCTAAGCTTTGTTGAACAAGTTAATGCCGACTTGAGAAATACGCCATCTGCGGCTGGTGGAGTAAATTACTATGTGTGTGATAAAGGTGATGATACTAATGATGGTCGTTCAGAATCGACACCATTTCAAAGCTTTTCTAAAGGAATGTCAACATTCAACAGCATGAATGCTGGTGATAGTGTTCTATTCTGTCGTGGAGGTGTGTTTCAAGTTGTAGATAGTCGTTTATTTAATCAACGGTGTTCAGCAGCTTCAGTTTGTACGATTGCTGATTATGGGGATGTTAATTTAGAACGGCCGCAACTGGTGGCAGAGGATGTGAATGGGCTTTCTATTATGGATGGAGGGAGTGCGGATGCAGATGGGGGGTATGTTGTTAGGAACATTATTTTATTCTCCTCTACAGGCTCTAAAACAGGAATCTTCATATATAACGACGCAGATGACGTGATGTTAGATAACTTACATATACAGGGGTTTAGTACCGCGGTGCACTCTGCAGGATCAGGTGCATTAAATGCAGGGGTAAATGGTTATAATGACCGTCTAACCTTAAGAAATTCTACGATTATTGATAATTCAGGCGGTGGTTGGTTAGGTGGTGGTAACGATACTTTGATTGAGAATAACCAATTTGAAAATAATGGTTTCGCTAAAATAAATAAACATAATATCTACATATCTAGTCCAGGTAAAAGAATAGGTGTTTTTGTTGATTCAATCACGATAAGAGGGAACACTCTATATAAAGCGTCGAACATAAATAATGAATGCAGAGGTGTCTCGTTAGTGGCGCATGGTTTAATTTCAAACCTAACTATTGAAAATAATATAATAAAAGAAGATGCTGGTGCTGTGTCCCCATATTGCTGGGGTATTGGGGTGGATCCCGGTAATGCACTGGATGAGGTGTTTAAGAATGTACGTATTATTAATAATAAATTATTAAATATGGGGAATATTGCAATTGAGTGTTCATCTTGTGATGGTGTGATTGTGGATGGTAATACGATAATTGATGAAGGAAATGTTCTACGAGCGGGTATTAAAATCCCTGGGAAACCAGAAGACACTGTTAAATCCAGAAATGTGACGATTTCCAATAACAATATTATTTTGAGTAAAGATAATGGTGAGGGTATTTCTATTGGAGGTGAGCATGTTTTTGATGTTAAAAATAATGTAATTACTCAGCCGGAAACGTCAACAGTAGAGTGTATAACTAAAAGTGGGGCAAACTTAAACACAGATACGTCATCTAATGTTTGTCAGCGATATACAGATATTGTTTATATAGACTCAGCAACAGTTGTTGACGCCAGTGAAGGTATTGTTACTGATCCCACTATAGCCGATAGTACTGTAGATAGCGCAGAGCCTATATTAAATCGTAGAGCTTCTCGTGGTCGGGAGGTAATTAACAGCACTGAAACTGGCGAGGCATATGAAAAATCTACTAGAGGTGAATATGTCAAATATGAGGGTAAGGTCACTCGTACTAGGACGGTCAGCAATCACACTGAAACTGACGAGACAGATAAAACAACTACTTCAGGCGACTACGTCAGATATGAACGTAAGGCCGGTGATCGAAGACGGTGTAGGGCTACCTCTTCAACGGGTGAGTGTCTGATGAGGTAGTTTAAGCGATACTATAATAATTTATGAAACAGCACAGGAATGTTATGTGCTGTTTTTTTTATTCGGGTTAAATATATTATAATCATTTTGTCTAGGGTAATTTGCTATTTAAAAATAGCGGGTTGAGTTCTACGAAATTTATTTAATGGTAATTTAAACAACGTACTAAAAAGACAATGGGAAATGGATTTGCATACGCAGTAATAGCCTGTTGGCCTTTGCTTTCAATTTATTGGTACCGCACAAAAAATATTCAAGTCGCCACGGTATGGACGATACTCGGTGGTTTTATGCTTTTGCCGGTAAAAACAGAAATTGATTTACCCATGCTTCCTGCAATGGGTAAGCATACTATCCCCGTCTGCTCTGCACTAATGGGGTGCTGGTTGGTTAAAAAATACCGTATTTCATACATAAAAGAGCTGGGTAGACTAAAGTACCTTGTTATTTTATTGTTAGTTACACCCTTTATAACATCGGCACTGAATAGTGATACATTGGTTACGGGGTGGAGGAGTATAAAAGGCCTAACATATTACGATGGTTTGTCGGCAACAATAAATCAATTCCTAATAATAAGTCCTTTTTTTATGGGTAGGCAGTTCTTTAGAACGTATGAGCATCAATTGTTAGTGTTCAAACTCCTTGTGGTTGCTGGCCTAATTTATTCAATACCCATGTTGCTTGAGGTACGAATGAGCCCGCAGTTTCACAATTGGTTTTATGACTATTTTCCACATAGTTTTGCTCAGCAAAAACGTTATGGTGGTTTTAGGCCTGTTGTCTTTATGGGACATGGTTTGTGGGTTGCATTTTTTAGTGCTGTTGTTTTACTTGCCTCTGTTGCTTTGTGGAATAATCGAGTTAAAATCAGACGATTGAATTCAACGCTAGTGAGTGTTTATTTATTAGGTGTGTTGATTTTGTGCAAAAGCATTGCTTCCTTAGCGTATGGGATGTTTGCTTTTGTACTGCTTAAAAAAGCTGGAACAAAAATACAGCATAAAATAGCGATTATGTTAGTTTCTTTAGCTATGTTGTATCCCTTTATGTCAATTTCAAAGGTATTTCCGCATCAAGCCATTATGGCCGTGGCAACAACCCTCAGTGAAGAGAGGGCTCAGTCATTACAATTCCGCTTCGATAATGAAGATGCGCTGCTGTCACATGGGAGAGAGCGCTTCTTCTTTGGTTGGGGGGGGTGGGGGCGTAATCGTGTGTACGATAACGAAACTGGAGCTGGTCTATCGGTAACAGATGGACGATGGATAATCACTTTTGGGGTTGCAGGTTTAGCAGGGTTTATAGCCGAGTTTGGTCTGTTGGCAGCTACCGTTTTTAGAGCACAAAAGGCGGCTAAATACCTTAAAGAGACATCAGAGAAAAACCTATTATCTGCGCATGCGGTATTGGTCGGTATTATTATGATAGATCAGCTGCCTAACGCCTCATTAGCCCCTTGGCTTTGGTTGTTAGCGGGTATATTGCTGGGTCGTTCAGAACAAATTATAAATAACGGTAAAAAGGTAAGCAATTAATGTATGTTAGTTTAAAAAAGCTATATTTGGAGTTTTCTGCGCAAGAAAAGAGACGGTTGTTATTATTATCGCTAATTATCGTCATAACAGCGTTACTTCAGGTCGTCGGAATTGCCTCTATTTTCCCTTTTATTTCAGCAGCTTCAGACCCTAGCATCGCTGACAAAAATGTGCATTTACTAGCCGTTAAAACTTTTTTAGGGATTGATGATAACCGTCATTTTATTGTTGTGTTAGGCGGTGTTGTCTTGCTAGTGTTAGTACTCACGAATCTATTTTTAGCCTTTAGTTCATGGCTGTCGTTGAAATTTATAATAGCTACAAATCACGCTATGGCACTTCGTATGTTAAAGCGTTACCTCGATGAAGACTATTTATTTCACTTAAGAAGGAATAGCGCTGAATTATTAAAAAACTTAACAACGGAAGTATTTAGGGTGCTTAATGGGGGTATTTTGAGCGCTATTAATATTGTTTCAAAAGGCTTGACTGCTCTGTGTATTTTGACCTTTTTGATATTGGTTGATCCAATTATTGCTTTGGTTGTAGGAGGGGTTCTAGGGTCTTCGTATGTAATGGTTTATTGGTCAATACGCTTAAAACTTCGTCGAATAGGGGTTCTTGTTACGCATTTAGGTACCGATAGGCTGCGCTATATTAATGAATCATTGGGTGGAATAAAAGAATTAAAGGTGCTGGGCCGTGTAAATTATTATTTAAAGAAATTTCATGATACACAAGAAGAAATTGCAAAACACCAAGTCTTTAATCGAGCTGCTGTGGATATACCGAGGTATTTTTTAGAAACCATTGCTTTTGGAGGTATTCTAAGCCTTACCATCTACCTAGTTACAGTAAGGAATGATGTGCAAACGGTATTACCAATGATATCTCTGTATGCTTTAGCGGGTTATCGTTTAATGCCAGCGTTACAGGGCATATTTCAAAGTATGGCCACCTTAAAACATGATATTGCAGCGGTTGATATATTTTATAATGATATTAAAGGTACGAGTAAACTACCGATTACTTTCTCAGAGGGAAATAAATCCATTAAGAAACCATTACTGTTTAATAAAGAATTAGTGTTAAAAGATATAAATTTTAATTACCCAAATACCTCGAAGCAAGCGATTAATAATTTATCCTTAACAATTAAAGCCGATACAACAATTGGTATTGTTGGTACTAGTGGATCAGGTAAATCGACCTTGGTCGATATTATGTTAGGTTTACTTGAATCACAGCATGGATGTATGTCGGTTGATGGCGCTCGGCTGAATAAGCAAATGCTTAGTCAATGGCAAAAAAACATAGGCTATGTGCCGCAAGTGATTTTTTTAGCAGACTCAAGCATTAGTGCGAATATCGCCTTTGGGATCCCCGATAATCAGATCGATAAAAAAGCAGTGGAGCAAGCTGCAAAAATGGCGAACCTGCATGATTTTATTCTTGATGAGTTAGAAGATGGCTATCAAACGATTGTTGGAGAAAGGGGGATTCGATTAAGTGGCGGACAGCGTCAACGAATAGGTATCGCGCGAGCTCTTTATCATGACCCTAGCGTTTTAATTCTTGATGAAGCAACAAGCGCACTGGACTCGCCTACTGAACTTGCAATAATCGAATCGGTATATGAGTTAGCGCATCGTAAAACAATAATAATGATTGCCCATCGCCTAACAACCATAAAAGAATGTGACAACATCATAATTATGGAAAAAGGGCAGATAATGGATAGTGGTACTTATGATAGCTTGTCTGAAAGAAGCGTCTATTTCAAGAAATTACTATTGAAAGAACATTAAGAATGGAAAAAGTAATTCATTTCATCATCCCCGAAATCCCTAACCAGGAACAATTGGACGTTATTGAGCTAGCAAAAAAGCTACATTCTTCTTGGGAAATAATGGTTTGGCAAGACCCTATAAAAAAAGATGGTTTTTTACTTGAGAAATACTGGGATAAAGCTAACTCAGGTGCTCAATTAGCAGACTTATTGCGCTTAGATGTTGTCTATCGATTTGGGGGGGTCTATATCGATAGTGATTTGAGGTTATTTCGTTCTATGGATGGGCTCGCTGATAACTACGATTTCTTTATTGCTAGTGAAGATGGCGTTGTGTTAACCAATGCTATTTTTGGCGCAAAAAAAGAGCACCCGGCACTGAAAGTTTTAATTGATGAATTAAACAATAATGAGCCTGACTGGACTAGGTCGCCGGTTGAAACGACGGGACCTTCTTTTTTCGCAGAAAATTTAAAGTGGCGTGATGATATTAGTGTTTTACCACGAGAAACATTTTATACCTATAACTGGAACGAAGCGCCTTTACCCAATCATAAGTTATCCTTTGGGGAGCACCTTTGGGCGCACTCATGGTGGTCTGATCAGGATATTGCTAATGCTTCTGCGGTGCCCATTAAATTAAGTAAATATAAAACGGCTATTAAATGTTTTATAAAGCCATACGCTATTCGGTTAATGAACGGCTTCAGAAGATTTAATTCTCTGGGTAAACCGGTAGTTAGAAATTTTTCATTTTACATACGTACTGATGAAATCCTAATTAAAACAATACACGGTCATAGTATAGTGGCTGATGGCATGGATTTAAGCGTAACACCTGAGTTAGTGTTTAATGGCTATTATGGGTTTCCGGAAGAAGAGTTTCTAAAGAAAGTCTTACGGGGTGGAGATTGGTTTGTTGATGTAGGGTCAAATATAGGGACTTTTTCGCTACTAGCTGCTCAAAAGGTTGGGGCATTTGGTCGAATATTTTCATTTGAACCAAACCCTCGTTCTTATAAATTATTTTCAAAATCGTTGGTTTTAAATAGGATGCATGAGCGTGTAATACAGCGGCCTTGTGCGGTAGGCAGCAATAAGGAAAACGTACAATTAACTTTTTCAAAGAGCAGGTTGGGCGATGGGCAAATATCCGCAAAGGATATTGATGGCTCAATATTTTCAAGTAGCATCAAAAAAATTGATGATGTTGTAACGGTTGATGCATTATGTGTCCGCCTCGACGATGAATTTCTAGTTAATTTACCAATAAAAATTCTAAAAATTGATGTTGAAGGGTATGAGTCCTTTGTTTTAAAGGGGGCGGCTAGGCTGTTAAAATCGCAGTGTTTTGATAATATAATGTTAGACATGGTTAAAGAAGTAGCAGGTTCTCAATGGAGTGATTTCCTGATTGAAGTGAGGAATATTATCTCACTTGGCTATAAAGTATGTACTTTGAATAATGATGGTAACCTTATACATCATGAAACCTTAGAGGCTGCATTACGAAGCAACAATGGTAAAACTATAGTTTTAACGACAAGCTCCAAATGACTAACGTATCACCTTCTGTTTCAGTTCTTATGCCTGTCTACAATGCGGAAAAGTATATTCAAGCAGCCGTAGAAAGCATATTAAAGCAAACATTTACAGATTTTGAATTTATCATTATAAATGATGGTTCTACCGATGGTACCTTGGATATTCTAGATGCATATGCGCAACAAGATAAACGTATTCGTCTTATTAGTCGGGAAAATAAAGGATTAGTGGCAACTTTAAATGAAGGGTTGGCCTTGGCCAAAACTCTCTTAATTGCGCGAATGGATGCGGATGATATTGCATTGCCAAATAGGTTTCGTGACCAGGTGGATTATTTAAGGCACAACGTGGATGTTGTTTGTGTCGGTGGTTGTGCGATTGTTATTGATGAAATGGGGCGAGAACTAACATTACTCGATGTGCCGGCAGATGATGATGAAATACAACAACTCTTACTTCAGGGACATGCATCTTTTTTTCACCCTGCAGTTATGTATCGAAAAAATGTTGTCCAAAAAATTGGTGGTTATAGAAAGGATTTTTATCCGGCAGAAGATTTGGATTTATGGTTGCGTTTGGGGGAAGTGGGAAAATTTTCTAATTTAAAAGATGCTGTCATAAAATACCGATTCCTTTCAAGTTCTATTAGTGGCCGCATGGCTCAACAACAGAAGACCTCGGCTAAGAAAGCTACTGAAGCAGCATGGGTGCGAAGAGGTATTACAGGTGTTTTTGAAGTATCGGGTGACTGGCGTGCAAATGATAGTATAGGTGCGCAGTATTTTTTTATATTGAAGTTTGGTTGGTGGGCATTTAATTACAAGAATAAAAAAGCAGCACTTAGTTATAGTTTTAAGGCAATAAGGTTGTTGCCTTTTAATAAAGAAGGTTGGCGCTTATTTTATTGTGTAATATTTAAAGGGGCGTAAGTTATGAGTGTTGTTTCAATTCTTATGCCAATGCGTAATGCAGAAGATTATGTTGAAGAAACAGTTCAATCGCTTCTTGATCAAACATTTAGGGATTTTGAGTTGATTGTTGTTGATGATTGTTCAACGGACGATAGTTTATCGTTGGTTAAGTCTTTTTCTGATAATAGAATAAAAATATTGCAGGGGAAAGCTGAGGGTATATCAGCAGCACTTAATCTGGCGCTTGATTTTGCGCAGAGCCAATACGTTTGCAGATGTGATGCTGATGACCTATATCCAGCTGAACGGTTAAAGTTGCAAGTTGGATGGTTGGATGCGCACCATGATCATTGTGCAGTATCAGGTAAATTTACCAGTATGGATGAGAAAAGCGGCGTTATTTCTGAATTCAATACTGGTGACTCGACTTGTGATATTACAACAGAGTTACTTGCAGGGAAGACAAGAACTCATTTAGGCACATTTCTGATTAGAAAAGATGTATTGATGACACTGAGTGGTTTTAGAGAGTATTTCATCACAGCGGAAGATATTGATATGCAGCTTCGTTTAGCAGAAACTGGAGCAGTTGGCTATATTCCTGAAAACATGTACTTTTATCGTATTCACGATAGCTCCATTACCCATGTTCAGAGCTTAAATCAAAGAGGTTTTTATGAAAATTTGGCAAGAGAATTTTTAGAACAAAGGCTCCAAACTGGTAGCGACTTACTACAGAAAGGAACGCCGCCTATTGTCCCACGAGATGACGCAAACCCTGCTAGTAGTAAAGACCAAATAGTCGGCTATATGATTGGAGAATCATGGAGGTTGCATGCTACGAAAAATAAAAAGAAAGCGGTGGGTATTTCGTTTAGAGCTTGTATGAAAAAGCCATTATATTGGCCTGTGTGGAAAAATATTATTATGATTTTAATAAAAAGATAGTATGAAAATTACATTTGTTGTGCCTGCGCTGAATCTATCAGGTGGGCTTCGTGTTGTTTCTATTTATGCGAAACTGCTCGCGGAAAAAGGTCATGAAATAACAGTTGTTTCTCCTAATAAAAGACTGCCAACTTTAAATGAAAGGCTTAAGTCGGTATTAAATTGGAAGGGGTATAAATTTAATTCCAACTTTGACGAGTCTTTTTTTTCTGATGCTACTTATGACGTTAAGGTTTTAGATGGATATCGTTCTGTAACTTGCAATGATGTTCCTGATGCTGATGTTGTTATTGCAACATTTTGGAGTACTGCAGAATGGGTTGCGGATTTCCCTGAGAGGAAAGGTAAGAAGGTTTATTTTATACAGCATTATGAGGTTCATTCGGGTTTTCCTGTTGAGCGTGTAAGGGCTATGCTTAGATTTCCTTTCAAGAAAATAGTGGTAGCGAATTGGATAGCAAATATATTACGGGATAAATATCAGCAAGAATTAATAGATACCATTGGTAATGCGGTGGAACAAGATTTGTTTTTTTCGATAAGGCGTTCAAAAAATCCTGTCCCTACATTTGGCTTGATGTACTCAGCTAGGCCGTATAAAGGAAGTCAACAAGCGTTTGATTGCTTTAAACGATTTCAAAAAAGATTTCCATTAGCCAAAATGGTTGCCTTCGGAACTGAAGAAATTGGCAAGGTTGTAGGGTTGCCAGATGGGACAAAATATTACCACCAGCCTAAACAGGATGAAATTCGAAATATCTATGCTCAATGTGATGCCTGGCTATTTACGAGTAACTCTGAAGGTTTTGGGTTGCCAATCTTAGAAGCGATGGCATGCAGAACGCCGGTTATTGGAACTCGATGTGGTGCGGCACCTGAGTTACTGGGGTCTGGGGGGGGGATCCTCATTAACGTTGATGAAGAAGACGAACTGTTTTCTGCGATGGTAAAAATTTATGACTTGGATCCTGACAAATGGCTAATTCTTTCTAATAATGCTTACAAAGAAGCACAATGTCACCAGTGGGGAGATAAAGTTATTCAACTTGAAGAAGCTTTAATAGAATTTCATGAAAAATAATATAGTTTTTATTTGTGGAGCGCTCCGTTCAGGTTCGTCTCTTACACATTTAATGTTAGACCACCACCCTAAGATTAAAAACCCAGGTGAGTTTGACTTTCTATTTGATCAGGTGACTGAGGACGGGGTATTCCCTGAAATTAATGTTTACCACGAATGGTTGTCCGCACATCGTATTTTTTTGTCTAAGTCTTTGGTGGTTGACTGTGTATTGGGCTATCAATTGCTCATTGAGTCTTTTGTTGAACAGTTACGCATTGCCGAAAGTTCGCTGGCTTTAAATGTTCATCGTGGCTTCGATCGTATTCCCTGTTTATTTCCAGATGCTAGATATATCCATTTAATTCGTGACCCCCGTGATGTGGCAAGGTCAAGTATTGGTATGGGCTGGGCTGGTAATGTTTATTACGGTGTTGAGCATTGGTTGCAAACGGAAGAATCTTGGGCAGTATTGCAAGGAAAGGTGTTGCCTGAACAATGCTTTGAGGTTCGATTTGAAGATTTAATACTCTCACCATCGGCTGTTTTAAAAGATTTATGTTTTTTTATTGGTGTGCCATACTCTGAAAAGATGTTTGATTATACGGGTAAGTCAACGTACAGCATGCCTGACCCATCGTTGGTGCGGCAATGGGAAACTAAGTTATCAATTAGAGAAATTCAGTATGTTGAGTCAAAGGCAAAAGGGTTAATGCATGACCTTGATTATGACTTAAGTGGTCATCCATTAATATCTATCGGCTTAATTGAGCGACTCTGGTTGAAGGTTAGTAATAAATTTTTTAAGTTACAGTTTTCCATCAAAAGATATGGTTTTAGTTTATTTTTTAAAGAGAGAGTCACACGTTTTTTTAACTTTGATTCGAAAAATAAACAGGCAAGAATGGCCATGAATGAAGTTAATAAGAAACACTTGAAGTAATGGGTGGTAAGAACTATAAGCTTGTTGTTGTAATTATTAATTACAAAACTCCCAAATTAGTCATCGACTGCCTCGTTTCTTTATTGCCTGAGATAGCAGAGATAGATGCAAAAGTGGTGGTGGTTGATAATGCTTCACAAGATAATTCATGCGATATTATTCAGCACTGGATAAGTGAGCAAGTTTGCACTGATAAAGTTGAACTAATTAGGTCGGTTGATAACACCGGTTTTTCTGGCGGTAATAATGCAGGCATTAAGGCAGCAAAGGCAGATTACTACTTGTTACTCAATAGCGATACCTTGGTTAGGAAAGGTGCGGTAAATTTATTGTTAGAAGTCGCTAAAAAAGATGACTCTGCCGGTTTGATTAGCCCACGTTTGGAATGGCCCGATGCTACACCCCAAGAGAGTTGTTTTCGATTTCACACACCGATTAGTGAATTGATTTCATCTGCTAAGACAGGACTTATTACTAAAATATTCCAGCAATTTAACGTGCCTTTTGAAGTGTCTGAGCAGACTACTTATTATGATTGGACGAGCTTTGCTTGTGTGTTAGTTAAGGCTCAGGTTTTTAAAGATGTTGGCCTTATGGACGATGGTTATTTTATGTATTATGAGGATGTGGCCTTTGCATATAAAGCGCAGCAGTCGGGTTGGAAGGTATTAAATGTGCCGGCTGCCCATGTTGTGCATTTGCGTGGTGGTAGTTCGCCTGTTAAATCCCAGGCCAAGCAGCGTAAGCGTTTGCCTCGTTACTTTTATGAGTCACGCACTCGATATTTTTATCAAGTATACGGGCGTAAGGGGGTGTTAATGGCCAACCTTTGTTGGAGTTTGGGGTATTTGGTGTCGTTACTAAGATCATTGTTACCGTCTTCTTTTGAACCCGCTGTTGCAAAGTCTCAATGGAAAGATATTTGGACTAACTTTTTTAACCCCCTAAGGGCTTATATTCATCCCAGTAATTATGACAAAACCTGATTTTATTATTATAGGGGCGATGAAGTCGGCCACTAGTACCTTGCATACACAATTAGCCTTGCAAGATGGCATTTTCATGAGTACGCCGAAAGAACCTAATTATTTTAGTGATGATCTTGAATATGCGCGAGGTGAGCGTTGGTATCAGTCGTTGTTTTCTGATGCATTGGCCTCGGATATATGTGGTGAATCGAGTACGCATTATACAAAATCACCGGATTACCCTTTAACAGTTGAACGCATCGCTAGGCTGCTTAAAAAGCCTAAATTTATTTATGTAATGCGCCATCCCATAGATCGTTTGGTGTCTCATTATATTCACCAGTGGTCACAAAATGAGTTTAAGTGCGATATTAATCAGGCTATTGATCAGTACGAAGAATTAACAGCTTATAGTTGTTATGCTAGGCAGTTAGAGCCTTACTTTAAACAGTTTGGGTGTGAGTCGGTATTGCCTGTTTTTAATGAGGCTATTCGACATAATCCACAAAAGGAATTACAGCGTGTTGCTGGTTTTATCGGTTATAAGGAAGGTATTAAGTGGCAAGATGATGTTGCTGCTCAGAATGTTTCGGGTGAACGGGTTCGGGCTTTTAAGGGGTATTCTTGGTTAGTTGAATCAAGTGTGATGACGTTTTTACGTCGCGCGTTGGTTCCTCAAAGTTTTAGAGATAGAGTTAAGAAAAGTTTAACAATGCAAGAACGCCCAGTAATTGATGAAGCGCACCTTGAATATTTAACAGAATTATTTAATAAGGACTTGGCTATTTTAGGGCAATACTTAGACGTTGAATTATCATGCGATAATTATAAGTGGTGTGTTACGAGTCAAAATTTTAATTGGTCGGAAAACAATGATATCAAGTATTGATGCGGACTGGAGCCGTGAAATTCCCAGGGGATTTTGGGATCCTAGTCGTAAATTATTGCGAGCAATTCGAAATTATCAACGATATAAACAGAACCCCAGCGTGTTGTTTAATTTGTTATCTAAAATTTGTGTGCTGCAGCATTTATTTTGGACAATCATTTCGGGTGCAGATATACCAATAAACTCAATATTAGGAGGAGGAGTAATTATTCCGCACGCTAATGGAATTGTTATTCACCCATCTGCTGAATTAGGGGTTAATTGTTTAGTACACCAACAAGTAACTATAGGTGTTAAACGTGGAAGCAGTGTGGCCCCTATAATAAAAGGACATGTTGATATAGGTGCGGGTGCCAAAATTATAGGACCTATTATTATTGGTGAGCATGTATTAATTGGTGCTAATGCAGTTGTTGTCCATGATGTTGAACCTTATGCCGTGGTGGCAGGGGTGCCGGCAAAAGTGATCGGTAATACAAAAACTGATTTTGAATGAATAAGGTAAACGAAAATACACGTATTGGCGCAGTGGTGATTGGTCGTAATGAAGGTGAGCGATTAATCACCTGCCTGGAATCATTGTTGGGTAGTATCGACTATATTGTTTACGTGGATTCCGGATCATCTGATAATAGTTTATTAGAAGCTACTGAGCGAGGTGTTGATTGCTTATCAATTGACCTGTCTATCCCTTTTACTGCTGCGCGAGCACGCAATGAAGGGGTGGCCTATTTACTTAAAAAACACCCCAACTTGACGTATATTCAGTTTGTAGATGGGGATTGTGAAGTTCAGCATCAGTGGTTAGATTTGGCGCAGGAGTTTTTAGATGAGAACTCTGATTGCGCAGTTGTGTGTGGTCGCCGTCGTGAACGCTACCCTGAGCAGTCCGTTTATAATAAATTATGTGATATAGAATGGAATACGGCAATTGGTAATACCATGGCCTGTGGTGGTGACGCATTGGTTAGAGTAAGTGCTTTTAATCAAGTAATGGGTTATAGAGGCGATTTGATTGCAGGTGAGGAGCCTGAAATGTGCTTTCGATTAAGGCAAGAAGGCTGGAATATTTTTAGGCTGGATGAAGAAATGACTCTGCACGATGCTGCAATAACGCGATTTAGTCAATGGTGGAAAAGAGCAAAGCGAGCGGGTTACGCCTATGCTTCATCATGTTACTTGCATAGAGCATCTCGTGAAAGATTTAAAGTAAAAGAGTTACGCAGCATTATTTGTTGGGCTGCTATACTCCCTGTTTTTACGTTGCTATTTGTACTTTTAGATAAAGCGTTTATCGTTTTGTTTTTAGCATATCCATTGCAAGTGACTCGGTTATATTTAAAGTTTAAATACTTGAATCAGCCTAAACAAATTAGGTTTTTTTATGCATTAACGACGGTACTAGCGAAAGGTCCGCAGTTTTTAGGGTGTTTTAAGTTTTTTATGGATAAGCTCAAAGGTAATAGAGCTCAATTAATTGAATATAAATAGTATTTTAAGAGATAAAGGTTAATGGGCGGAAATGAAATTTAGAATAGCAATTATTGGTTTAGGCTATGTGGGTTTACCCTTAGCGGTTGAGTTTGGCAAAAAGTTTCCTACCATAGGGTTCGATATTAATACATCTCGCATTGCGGATTTAAACGTTGGTAAAGATACAACCTTAGAAACAAGCGCTGATGAAATGGCCGAGGCGGGGCATTTAAGTTTTACCACAGAGTCTTCAAATTTAAGCTCAAGCAATGTTTATATTATTACAGTACCAACACCGATTGATGGAAGTAAGAATCCTGATCTTTCACCGGTTATTTCTGCTAGCCACCTAGTCGCTCAGTATCTGAGGAAGGGCGATGTTGTTATTTATGAGTCAACAGTTTACCCCGGTGCGACAGAAGAAGTCTGTGTGCCTATTTTAGAAAAAGACTCTGGGTTGGTTTTTAATGAAGGGTTTTATTGTGGGTATAGCCCTGAGCGGATTAATCCTGGGGATAAAGAACGTAAGTTAACCAATATTTTAAAAATAACCTCGGGCTCTACACCAGAAATAGCAACGCTGGTTGATGACTTATACGGTGAAATTATCACGGCGGGTACACACAAAACAAGCAGTATTAAGGTGGCAGAAGCCGCAAAGGTGATTGAGAATACCCAGCGTGACCTTAATATTGCTTTAGTGAATGAATTATCGTTAATTTTTAACCGTGTGGGTATTGATACGGAAGAAGTGCTTGAAGCAGCTGGAACAAAATGGAATTTTTTACCTTTTAGACCGGGTTTGGTGGGTGGGCATTGTATTGGGGTAGATCCGTATTATTTAACCCATAAAGCAGAGTCTCTTGGTTATCATCCGCAGCTGATTTCTGCCGGTCGCCGTATTAATGACAATATGGGACATTTTGTTGTCAGTGAAGTTGTTAAGTTAATGGCGAAAAAGAAAATCAATATTGTTGATTCGAGAATATTGATGCTAGGGCTAACATTTAAAGAAAATTGTCCTGATTTGAGAAATACGCGTGTTATTGAAATGATTCACGAGCTAAGTGAAACATATAATGCACGTGTGGATGTATTTGATCCGTGGGTGGATAAAAAGGAGGCTAGAGAAGTCTATAACCTATCTTTAATTGAGCAGCCTACGGTGAATGTTTATGGCGCTATTATTGTGGCGGTTTCGCATGACCAGTTTAAGGTGCTAGGTTTAGAGGGAGTGAAGGCTTATGCCAAGGCAAATCATGTGCTCTATGATATTAAATATTTATTTCCTGCAGATGGTGTGGATGGACGTTTATAAATTTCTATTAACGTCGAAGTCCGTCTGATGTTTACTGATTGTTTGAAAGACATTTATTCGCGTCTCATCACTACTCGCGAAGAAAGTACTGACAATTACTTTCATGTATTAGATGGTTGGCGAGTATTTCGTATGCCTTGTATGTGATTCATCCTTTACTTGCTCATACGTGGTTAGGTGAAGGTGATTTAATTGAAAAGTACTCGAAGCGGCCCTTGTTATTCATGATTTTGTTCGGCTTGGCTCATGCCTCGACGTTTTATTATGAAAAGTATTGGATTACATTAGCTAAGAAGATAACAAATAAGAAACGAGTAAATGATTAAAGTTTTATTTGCAATGACATGGAGTGATTAGTGCTGGATAGTTATGTGATTATTTCGCCTTGCCGGAATGAAGAGAGCTTTATGCGTAAGACACTTGATAGTGTTGTCGGGCAGACGATACTGCCAGCATTATGGGTTATCGTTGATGACGGCTCTTCTGATTTAACACCTGAGATATTGATAGAGTATGCAGCTAAGTACTCATTCATTCAGTTGGTTAGCCGAGAAAACAGAGGCCACCGCAGTGTTGGACCTGGTGTTATTGAGGCCTTTTATGAGGGGCTTGATACCATTGATCTGAAGCAGTTTAGTTTTATCTGTAAATTAGATCTTGATTTGATTATGCCGCCTCGTTATTTTGAAACATTGATAGCGCGGATGAATGAAAACCCACGTTTAGGGAATTGTAGCGGAAAGCCTTATTATATTGATAAAGTGACCGGTGAGTTTGTCAGTGAAGGTTGTGGTGATGAAAATGCTATTGGCGCTTCAAAATTCTACCGGCGTGAGTGTTTTGAAGAAATAGGTGGCTTTGTTAGGCAAGTCATGTGGGATGGAATTGATGGACACCGTTGTCGTCAGTTAGGCTGGCTGGCAATGAGCTGGGATGAGCCGGATATTAGATTTACTCACTTGAGGCCAATGGGCTCTAGTCAAAAGAATATTATTACCGGAAGGATTCGTCACGGTTTCGGGCAGTATTTTATGGGGACAGGCTTAGTTTATATGTTGGTATCGGGCTTCTATCGCATGACACGCCCTCCGGTGTTTTTTGGTGGTTTAGCCATGCTATGGGGCTACCTTAAGAGTTGGCTAACGCGTGTGCCTCGTTTTGAAGATGCCGAGCTTTCTGCATTTATTCGGAAATACCAATGGGCTTGTTTGTTAAAAGGCAAAGTGAAAGCGACAGCCGAGCTTAATGATAAGCAGTCAGATGTTTGGTTTGATAATCACTCTTGAAAGTTGCATATTTAGTCAAAAAATAATCAGTAATATTTTTATAACGAAATACTTCAGATGGAGAGGTTGTGATAAATAAAAAGACCAAAGTTTTAATAATTTCATCCTTGGGACCACGCCCATATCTTGGAGGGATTGAAAATGTTATTGATACGTTAATGAACTCTGAGTTAAAGCTTTCTTATGACTTCTTCATATTTGATACATACCGAGAGCCTAAAGAAGATAGATCGTTATTTTTAAAGCTTTATTTTGCGCTATCACTTCCTTTTTTATGTGCATTTGAGGTATTAAAAACCAAACCAGATATTATTCATATCCATTTTTGTAGTAGAACCGATTTTTGGAAACATACGCTGTGTCTTTTTACATCCAAACTAATGAGAGTGAAAGTTATTTTTCACCTACACGGTGGTAGTTTTGATACAGTTTATGAGCAATACCCAGAATCACTGAAATTTATAGTTAGGCGTATATTGTCATCCCCAGATGTGCTGATTGCTTTGTCTTCATACTGGGAAGGTTTTTTGCAGAAAATTACAGCAAACGTTACTATTCAAGTTGCCCCCAACCCTATTGATTGTAATGTGTTGGGTTCTTATGCCCGCCATACAGCTGAAGAAATTGAATTGTCTGTTGTTTTAATTGGGTGTGTTGGTGAAAGGAAGGGGCATTTCGATGTGGTTAAAGCGGCAAGAATGGTTGTAGATAAGTACCCAAAAGCTCAGTTTTATTTTGCTGGAAATGATGAGGTAGTAGGTGCAACGGATAAATTGAAACTTTTAGCTAAACAAAAGGGTGTGAACGATAATATGCATTTTTTGGGTCCTGTTTTTGGTGAGGCCAAGTTAAAATTATTGGGTGAGTCGGGTGTTATGATTTTACCGTCATACGCTGAAAATATGCCTATAAGTGTTCTTGAAGGAATGGCTGCCAATAAAACTGTTATTAGTACAAAGGTTGGTGCGATTCCTGAGGTGATTATTGACAATGAAAGCGGGATTTTAATTGAAGCAGGTGACTGGGAGTCTTTAGCAAATAGGATTGTGTTTTTATTTGATAACCCTCGTAAAGCATTTGAAATTGGAGAAAAGGCTGGGTTAAGAGTAAGGGAAAACTGGGATGTATCGAAAATAGCAGAAGACTTCGGCTCAATGTATCAGGGTTTATTAAAAGAAGATTAGTTATTAGGTTTAAAGTTAGAGGAGCGAAACATAAGTGTATCCAAAAATAGCAAGGTTTAGTCACTGGCTAGTTCAAAAAGCCCGTGGTTGGGATTATGAAGAAGAGTTGAGCTCTTTAATGGAAAGCCAAAAAGAAAAGAAAGAGGAACGTGAGTTAGTACGTCTAAAAGCGGTAAAAGACTTGCTTAAGCATTGTTCATTGAATGTACCTTATTATCGGGATAGTTGGCGTGATATCAGTTTCTCGCCAGATGATGTTACGCTTGAAAGCGGCTTAGGTATATTACCAATACTGACTAAAGATAACCTTCGGGGGCATTATAAGTTCTTTAGTTCAAATAATAAGATTCCCTATGATGTATGGAAGTCAAGTGGTTCAACTGGAGAGCCATTCCCTTTTGTTTTAGATAATAATTCTATTAAATATAATACTTTTGCTGCTCTTGCTAGAGGAAAGAAATGGTGGGGTTGGAAACCTGGTGAGCCTGAGGCGATGATTTGGAGTGGGGTTTCTGACGCAAGTGGAACTCTGAAAGGGAGGCTTCAAGCGCTAAAAAGAAGGATCTCTTGGGGGCTTCAAGGCATAGTGCTAATTGATGTTTATAAGCTTGATTCTTCGAGTATAGCGGAGGGTTATAAGAAGCTAATGAAGCACCAACCTAAGTTGATACGTGGAATATCTTCGGGGCTATATAGGTTTTGTGTAGGTTTGAGCTCTCTTGGGTTGGATGGGCATAAGCTTAATGTTTCTGTCGTTATATATACAGGTGAAGGTCTCCCCGAGAGTCAGAAAGCGTTTATTGAACAGATTTTTGGGTGCCCTGTTGTCTGTGAGTATGGATGCACAGAGTTAGGAATAATCGGTTTTGAGTGCCCTGAAAGGAAAATTCACTTGTCTGATGAAAATCTATTTTGTGAATTTATAAAAGATGGTAAGCCCGCAAAACCAGGGGAGGTTGCTGAATTGGTAGTAACCAATATGCGGAACTATGCTTTTCCACTCGTTAGGTATTCAGTTGGAGATCTTGTTGTGCCTTCAGAGGATGTGTGCAAGTGTGGTAGAACATTGCCCTTAATTGATGGAATTCAGGGGCGACTGCATGATGCTATTATTTCTCCAGATGGTACTGTAATACATGCTTTGTTTTTTACCCACTTGTTTGATCGATATGAAAATGTTCATCAATTTAGGGTTGTTCAAGAGGCCGATTATGATTTGAATATAGAATTGGTTTCGCGGGGTAAGTTAAATACTGTAGTGATTGATGATATACGAGGCTTAGTTGATGCTAAGTTAGGTAATAAAGTTAGTGTAAGTGTGGCACAAGTTGAGTCTTTACCTGTTTCAGAAAGGGGTAAAACACCTTGGATTATTTCTAAACTTAATCAGAGTAGTTAGTTGCAGCTCAAGACCTTCATGTTAAAAAGGGCTAGAGAAAATAAATTATAATTGGCCATTACAGGGCGTTTGTAATTTTTTTAAAGCTAATAAGTTTGTTTAAAGAACTTGATGGCTGCTTACCATTGAAACAAAACATGGGTGACTTTTCTCGTATTGAGTCTATACT
>Ga0209826_1000884_pt1 | contig 21477 bp, 19 predicted proteins | sample GOMGulsemesocosm_5_FD_184637 | JGI IMG/M metagenome (GOLD analysis project Ga0209826, IMG submission 184637) | Methane-oxidizing microbial communities from mesocosms in the Gulf of Mexico - GOM15C Gulf of Mexico (SPAdes) (version 2) | ecosystem: Environmental > Aquatic > Marine > Cold seeps... | reverse complement strand
ACAAAACGTAAGCCTGGCTTGGTTGTTAGATACTTTGTTTCAACCCAAGTTAAACGATTTTTATCATCGATAATTTCACTGTAATCTTTTTCTGATTTTCCCGTCGTTTGTATTTTTGCACCTGCGTTGATAGTACCTAAAATTCGATAATTAGTACCAGGACCTGCATGCATAAAAATGGTTAAATCATCAGAAATAAAACCTTGCTTTGTTCCCTGTGCCTGCACAAGCGTTATGCTAGAAAAAAAGAGGGTTATAACAACAAGTATTTTTTTTACAGAAGTAGAAGAAAATTTCATGGAATGGCCACTAGATAAATAAATAATTGAACATCAGATATTATGTGTTTGACGCCCTGATAGCAAGTTAAGATTATGAATCTATTGGTGTATACTCATGTTACTTCAAAATGTCTGTTTCAGGACGCCTGAACAACCTTCTCTTCAATCAATGCCTTGCCTCTAAGTCTTTTAATTCTCGCTGAAACGAGTATTTCGAGGTAACATGAGTATACAAGTTAACAAAGTGTATGCTTAGCCCAGTTTATTCTTTTATTGATAATTAGTTAGAAAAATATGTCTACATCTACAGAAATAGAACTTAAGTATTTAGTACCAGCGAAAGAAAATGAGCGAGACATTGTCGAAGATTCGATCACGGCTATGTTAACAGCCCAAGCTATTAACTTTGAAACGGATGCAAAAGAACTCGGTAATGATTATTTTGACAGTGATAATTTAGTGCTGCGAGCTATGGATATTGGTTTAAGAATTCGTCGTCAAAATGGGCGCTATGAGCAAACCATCAAAACAGCAGGGAAAGTGGTTGGTTGTATGCACCAACGTCTAGAATACAATGTTGATATTATTAATAATAATCTTGATTTACTCTTATTTCCTGAACATATTTGGTCGAACAACACCGATGTAGTGGCTTTACAGCAAAGTATGCAAGTGTTGTTTACTACTAATTTTCATCGAAAAACGTGGCTTATCCATCTAAATAATAGTGTGATTGAGTTGGCATTAGATAGAGGTACTATCTCAACAGAACCTGATAAGCCAACACTTGCTATTAATGAAATTGAAATTGAACTTGTCAGTGGTGATGAAAGTGTATTATTTTCTTTGGCAGAACAGCTAAAAAATATTATTAAAATGCAGCCCGGAAAGTTAAGTAAAGCAGCCTGTGGTTATCGTTTGTATGATGACAATTTGTAAATTTTGCGCAACCTATTTATTTTAAAAGGAGCTATTAGTTTGAATGCATTTGTTGTATCAGTAAAAAAAATAGCCAACTTACTATTACTCATTTTAATTATAGTAAATACACAACTGAGCGCTACTGAATATCAATTACCAGAAAAAAATGCTCGTTTAATAGGGTCATTACAAGTTCATCAAGTAAAGAAAGGAGACTATTTTCAAAAACTGGCTGAACAATATGGTGTGGGTTTTTTAGCCTTAATGGCAGCAAACCCAGTAGCTGATCCCTTTTTACTTGAAGAGGGTAGTCAGTTAACAATTCCTAGCGCTATGTTGCTACCTTATATAAAAAGAGAAGGCATTGTTATTAACTTGCCTGAATTACGTTTATATTATTTTATGCCGAAAGAAAATATAGTGCATGTGTTCCCTGTTGGTGTTGGTAAAGATGGCCTAGCGACGCCTAAAATAACTAGTTATATTAGTAGTAAAAGAAAAAATCCTACTTGGCGACCGACTCAAGCGATGCGTGATCGTTATTTTACCAAACATGGTAAAGAAATGGTCAGAGAAATTCCTGCTGGGCCAGAAAATCCTTTTGGTAAATATGCTTTAAGACTTGGACAAAGTGAATATTTATTGCACGGCACAAACAAGCGATTTGGTATTGGTATGCGAGCTAGCTCTGGCTGCATTAGGCTTTTTGATGATGATATTAAGTGGTTATATGACAATATTCCTTTAAACACTAAAGTACGCATTATTGAACAACCAATTAAAATGTCGTATGAAGGAGGGCAACGTCAACTAATCGAGGTTCACACACCTTTAACGGTTGATAAAAAGGCACAGAAAATACAAGTTACAGCAGCAGTTAAACGTTTTGTTGGCCATAAGGCCAGTTATTGGCAACAATTTGAAAAACTTATTGATAAGCCTAATGGTTTGGTGGTTCAGTTAGGGAAGGAATAATATTGTCGGTGACATTCATAGTGAGATAAAAAGAATCACCGACAATACAAAACAGTAGATTTATTTTTTGTAACTGGCAACCATGTTATCAACGCGCTCATTAGCTTTTTTGGCATCTATTGCCGCTTGCTCTGCTGCCATTTTAGCGGCTTTAGCTTCTTTATTAGCTACTTGTTGTTGAGTTTTCAACTCAGCTACATTGGCAGATAAAGCTTCTACTTTATTTGATAATTCAGCTACGTTTGCTTCTATGCCGTCAGTATTAGCGCAAGCTGTTAAGCCTAAAGCAAAAACTGCTACAAGTGTATTTTTAATTAAAGTTGTTTTGAGCATAATATGATTCCTAGAGCTGTGTGTTGTTTGAATATTTCAGCATTAGTATGACATAAAAAAATTATATATTACAAAATAGTTATATTATGAATAAGTTAAGAGTCATAAATCATTATCTTCGTCATTTACATGCTCAATAAGCTCATCCATTAACTTTCTTTTTATTTCAAGCTGTTGTTCAGCTTTTAAATCGTATTTTTTAGCTAATACTTGATAGTCATCAGGTGCTAAACTGACGGTGAGGCGAGGGCGCTTAGGACGCTTATTAACAGGTAAACCTAAAATATCTCGAATTTGATCTGATGGGCTTAAACCCGCATCAAGAGCCTCTTTTCTAATTGAAAGTTGAATTTTTTCATCCATATCAAAAGCAATTTGTACTGCTTTTATTGCTTTTATAGAAGATTGCCATTTATCAGATGCTTTTTTAACCATACCTTAACTCGCTGAATACATATCAATAATATCTGTTAATGGTCTGAACAAAGTTAGGAATACATCAGTATCTCCATCTTGCCAAACTTCTATGTCTAAACCTTTACTTTGATCTGCGTTATATAAGCTGTAAAGCTCAAATTGTTCACCGCTATCTTTGCCTTCATATTCGCTAAGGTTTTCACTACGATGGTCTTTGCGGTGAAAATAACCTACTTTTGCAAAAACATTCTGTTGGTATTGTTCACTACTCCAGCTGCTGGTTTGTTCGTTATCTGCTTTTCGATCAAGAAACGCTTGTCCAGGTTCATCAAAAACTTCAGAAAAACGCTCTAAATCAAATAATGTTTCTACATCATCATGTTCTATTTTTAAAGAAAATTTTAATTCGGTTTTATCATCAATATCTAATGATAAAAATATTAATAAGTCATTATTTCCTTGTAACGCCCATTCAGATTGAGTGCTATCTTCATACTCGTAGCTGTTCACTGCCGTTACTTGCAATTGTTGGCCACGTAAGATCTCAGGTAAAGCAAAACTGTCAGTTAAAACAATAATATCACCGACTAAAAGTTGGTCGACATGAGTTAACTTACGCTGTTCTTCTGTTTTACCACTTAGTTTATTGAAAGTTCTTTTAAAGAAGCTCATAACTATTCCTGTAAGAGATATTTACTTTTACCCGCAAAATAAGAGAGAGCAAAGATAATGCTCACTCTGTTGCTACATACAATTGTCGGACATCGCCTCGCTCTGGCCGGCCTACGTTATTTTTGTTTCGCTTTAATGCGATCTAAAACAGAATTAGCACTGCTGCTTTGCTCGCCAATTCCTGCCGCTTTTAATTGTGCTGCAAGTGAAGTATCTGAATCTTCTGATTCAAGTATTTCAGCCGCTTTCATTTTGTCATCAAACTTTTGTTGTTTAGCTTTGATACGCTCTAATGAGTCTTTAGCACTAAGTAGTTTTGAGTTGCTTGATGAAAAGTTATCAGTAATTGCAGAGGTTGCTTTTTGTACGCTTTCTGTCGTTTTTACCATGGATAGTTGGCGTTTATGCTCACTAACCTGACGTTCACTTTTCTTAACTAACTCTTTTAATCTGTTGGCATTACCTGCAAAGCTATCATGGGCTTGTTGTTGTGTAGCTAAATCACTTTCTAGCGTTGCAATTTTTTCAGCAACAGCAAGGGCTAATGTTTCGTCACCTTTTTCTAATGCTTGGCCTGCATATCCTTCGTGTTCACTGATTTCTTTTCCTAAGCGAGCAACTTCACGTTGTGCTGACATTTGTTCAGCCATTACCCCTGTTAAATCACGTTTTGCTTTGGTTAAATGATTTTCAGCATCACGAATTTCTTGTTCAAAAATACGGGTAGCATTAGCATCAATAATAGCTTCGCCTGCTTCTGATGCACCACCGCGAATTGCGGTCATAATTTTTTTAAATATACTCATGATTTTCTCCTAAATTATTTGAAACATGCTAGTGTTCTAGCTTGTCTTATCGCAATAAATAATAAATATTGCTCTACAGTAAATAGTCACCCATATCGTCAATAACTTCTAAGGCGTTATTACTTAACACGGCTAGCTCGTGCTCTATATCTTCAAAACTTGAATTAATAGAAAGTGCGCCAAAAATGACATATTTATCAGAAATTTTTGAAAATGATGATAATGGCATGGGAATATTCATTTCTAACATGCTTTCGTGCATTGCTGCTATACAGTCAGGTTTTACTTCATCAGTGCCCCAAAGATAACTGATGCATAGGATTTGGTCGTCAGTTACTGAAACAAAAATCGGTAACTCTTCTCGGCCTAATATAGTAATTTGTAGTACATCGACTTCACCTGAAATGGGTTGACAGTCAAAAGTCATTCCTGTGTCTGAATTGTCTGCCAAGCTATTTAAATGATCGGCTATAATATGAATGTTCATGTATTTCCTATCCTTTTTTACTCTACTATCGATGAAAGATGACATAATATGTCTTAGTGCTTAAATTTAGCAGTTTGACATATTATGTCAAGTGTTTTTTGTTGTTGCTTGTTTTCGTTATGCAAAAATTTATTTATAGCTACTTTATTCGTAGTTTTTTATCCTAAACTATTGTATCCCTTGTTGATTTTGCCATGCTTTTTGATGCAGTTGATACAGGGTGTGACTGCCTAAAGTGTTTATAGCAATGTTTTTCTTATTATGATAAAAATCATTAGGAAAAATGAAAGCTGCCTTTAACATATCTAAATTGAGCCATGTATGTTGAATAGGCAGCTGTTCTAATTTGCTTAGTCTTGCTAACGGGCTAGCCCCTACCTTTGCCGCGATAGTCCACCCCCACTCACCAAAGCTTGGTACATTGTCGTGATACTGTTGAACATGAATAAAGTCAGCTGCGGCTAATGTTTTTCCTATAGAAATAAAGGAATCTTTAGCATGATAAGGACTCGTTGATTGAATGGCGATCAAGCCGTCACCGCTAAGTAATTGTTTTAATCGAGCATAAAAATTAACAGAATAGAGTTTATTAAGATCTGGATGGCTAGGATCGGGCAAATCAACAATAATCGCATCAAACATTTGTCCAGATTTGAGCAAGTCATTGATGGTGATGAAGGCATCACTTCGTAATATATTAACGCGTTCGTCCTGTAAACTATTTTCATTTAAGTCGCTAATTTTTCGAGCGAGACTTCCATTTAAATGTTGTTCAGGCTTTTGAAAAATATTAATTAACTCGTTGTCTAAATCAATTAACGTTACTTGTTTAGGGTTATATTTTAATACATCTCTCAATGCTAAGCCATCTCCGCCACCAATGATTAAAATGTTGTCATGACGAGCAGAGCCAGCTAAAACTGGAGCTACAAGGTAATCGTGATAAATATGTTCATCAAGTGAAGAAAACTGTAAACGGCCATTAAGATAAAAATTAATAATACTCTTTTGTGCGCTGCCATAACTCAGACCCATGTTGCGTTCAGTAAAGGTGAGTTGTTGGTAGTGGGTTTTTTGGCTATGTACTACTTTGTCTAAATAGAGTAAATTGTTCATTTGATTAAGCCATTGATTACCATAATTAAACATCAAAAAAATAATCAGTGCTAACAGAATGTGTAAACTAACAAATGTTTTTCGCCAGTTTAATTTGTGCCAATAACGTAAGATAAAAAAGCTACCTGCAATTAAATTTAAACTAGCCGTTAATGCAGCCGCTTTGCTTATATCAATACTTAATAAAAAAAGCACCCAAATAGCCGCACCTAAACCTGCTCCAATATAATCTGCACCATAAATTGTGCCTAAGTTGTTAGCTAAGTGCTGACCATGAATTTGTTCGCGAATACGGGCAATCAAGGGGATTTCCATGCCAATAAAAAAGCCTAACATAAGGCCGAAAAAATAAGGGCTATTGATTGCTAGAAAACTTAACTGATTAAAAATTCCACCCTGGGGTAGCATATCGGGCGGCAATGCAAACATATCAGCAATAACATGTGGCAGTGTTTGTGTAATCGCGATTAATGCGCCAATAAACAAAATAGCGCTGGCGCCTAGCAAGGCAATAATTAACTCTAAATAAACAAAGCCATTGAAAGCACACTGTACTTTTCGAGCGGCAAAAGCGCCTAAGCCCATTGACACTATCATCAAGCCAATCATAGTGTAGATGGTACTTTCCATTACCCCAAGCACTCGGCCTGCGTAATGCGACAGTAAGTATTCGTAGATTAATCCACAACCAGCTAATACCGCCATAGTTAAAATTAATAAGGTGTCGTCGATAAGGTGGGAGTTTTTTGAAAACATATAAGGATAATGGTTAGCGTTAGTTGATTGTTTTAGGTGCTGCTTTATGAACTGTTTTATGCGTTTTAAATAGATAAGTTTCGAGTACCGAGTTACAAGAACAGTTTGTTCGCAACTCGATACTTAATACGTGCAGATGTGTTTCTAAATTAATTAAGCCATTAACGCGGTTAAAATAAGTGCAATTGAAATACTGGTCGCCATTTCAATACTAGCAACACCAATGTTGTGTTGTTGATCTACTTCTTCCACTAAATTTATACCCCATAAAACTATACGTTTAGCGATAGTCGTTAGTAGCGCAACGAGTAAAGTCATTATAATGCCAAATACTAACCAACTAATAAGGTTTATTACTAATGTTTCAGGGCTATAAACAAGAAAGTGGCTAGCGGCAGTAACAGCTAAAGCGGTGCTTATTACTTGCCCACTATAGCGAATAGCAAGGGCTAATTGTCCATCGCTTAATGCTTCTTGCAAGCAATCTTCTTGATTGTTTTTTGCGTATTTTCTTTCTCTAATGCGAGTAACTAAGACTAATACGGTTTGAGCAACGACAAAGCCACTTGTAATGGCAATAAAAGTAGAAACATTTAAACCGTCTACCCACAATAATACTGCGCGAATAATAATAGCCGTTGCAATAGCACCTGCAGCATCAACAATACCTATGGTTAGGTTTTTCTCTTTTATGAGTTCCGTTTTATTTAAATGTTGTAGCGCCACTTTGTCTTGAATAACACGGCCTACTTTAATTAAAATCAAACCGTAAGTGCCATATGCCAACATACCAATGATTTCCATCATATAGCTTGATGCATTTTCGCCAGTAATAGCACCCGTTAACACAATGCCTAAAGCTAAAACACTACCAGCAACACTTACACCAAAGGCAAAATTATCTTTTTGGGCTAACTCTTCTGTACTATTTACTTTACTCGTTAATCCTAATAAAAAACGCATAGCGCCTAAAAGTATAATCGCAATTGTGATGTCTATGGCTAAATAAATTAGCAGCTCTTGATTAACACCAATGAGTTCAATTAATGTATTCATAATATATCCCGTATTTCTTTTTAATTCTGTTCAGTACTAGTAATCTTAAACGGATTACTGATAACTGCTCATTTATTTACCACGGCGGAAGCTACGTGATGTATTGGTGTTTGAATTTCTAAAGCTGGAGCTTTTTTTAGATTTACTAGCATAGCTGCTTTTTTTCGCGGTATTACTTCTAAAGCGGTTAGCACTTGTTTGAGCCGTTTTACTTTTACCTGACAGGCTTGAAGAGCCAGTGCGATTTTTACTATAAGGGCTAGTGTATCTTTGTCCTTTGCTAGCAAAAGATTTTTTAGTACGTTGATCCAGTTTAGTTTGTTTGTTTAACTGACTTGGTGAACTATAACGAGTTCTACCATAGTCATTGTAATAACTGTAATTCCTATTTCGTCCCCAGTCACTGTAATAAGTAGGACGACCAAAGACATTCCCCATCATTGAATACATGCCATACCATGCCCAAAAAGACATGCCATTGCTGCCAGTTTGCCAATTGCCGTAGCTTGGGTTACCAATAAGTTGTTCTCCAGTACCAAAGTCTTGGGCATTGTTGGCCGCTTGGCTCTGTGCTTTGGATAAAGAATTAACACGTGGCAACTGCCCGTCAGACATGTCAGCTAAAACATTTAAAGGATCACTTAATGCATCTGAATAAAGTACAGGATCAGCTGCTTGATAAATATTGAGTAATTCATCATAAAGCGCTTGGCTCGATGCAAACATTTGAGGTTGATTTTTTGCTGTATTGATACGATCGAGCAAGGCGGTATACATAGGGCCTTGTGTTGAAGCGTCTTTTTTAAATTCATTAACTAAAGCAGATAAACTCGGCTTTTGGGCTGAAACCTTATCTGCGTATTGTTGAATTAAATTAGCATTGCGTACTTGCTTATTGTTTAAAGCATCACCTAATTGCGTCACTCTTTGTTGCGTAATAGGTAGTTGTTGTAATGCTTGCTCTTTAATTGGATCCCCACAAGCAGATAAAAAGAAAATAGTGAGAACTAACATTGATCTAGTGCATATTTTCTTAAAAAACTGTTGAGAAAAAGCGTATATTAGCCTTTGCATTGCTGCCATCATCTCCATAAAAATGTTATGTTATTTCAATTGATTATATAATAGTTTCTTAAATAATAGCAATGTCATCAACAATGTAATCAAATTGAAAATTATGTCATATTAATAGCATATGACGACATATTATGTCTATATTTTATCTTCGCGAAATAAAAAGGAATACTCTTGTCTCTTTCTACTTTATTACACCTTAATGATAATAAGTTATTGAAACAGCAGCAACAAAAAAGTTGGCAGCAGTTTATTCAACAGCATCCTCAAAGTTATCAAGTATTAACACCGCAACAGCTTGAGCACTTTAAACTCGCTATTACTTTGAGTGATTTCATTTTAACGAGTGCATTGCAAGCGCCTGAGTTAGTCGTTGAGTTATTTGTAAGTGAAAATGTCTATCTGCTAACAACGCCGTCTTATGTAACTTTGCTCGAAAGTTTATTAAGTGATTGTCAAAGTGAAGAGCAGTTACACCGATTATTAAGACGTTTTCGATTACAGCAAATGGTAAATATTGCCATTGCTGATTTGGTACTCGATATTAAACTTGAAAGTTCGCTAGAAAGATTGTCCCTATTAGCAGATGCACTAATTCAGCATAGTCTTCATTGGTTAACACAATTTTGTCAAAATAAGTGGGGTACACCCATAAGTGTTAGTGGCAAAGTACAACCTTTACTTGTCTATGGTATGGGCAAGCTTGGTGGTAAAGAGCTTAATTTTTCATCGGATATTGATTTGATTTTTGTTTATCCTCATAGCGGAGAAACACAAGGCTGTAGACGTAGTTTAGACAACCAACAATTTTTTACTCGTTTAGCACAGAAACTTATTACCTCGTTACATCAGCACACAGCAGATGGCTTTGTGTATCGTGTTGATATGCGTTTACGACCTTTTGGAGAAAGTGGACCGTTAGTGCTAACTTTCAGTGCAATGGAAGATTATTACCAAGAGCAAGGGCGTGATTGGGAGCGTTATGCCATGCTTAAAGCACGTGTTATTCCTTCACTAACGACATCAATCACCTCTTCAATAAGCACTTTGCCAAATACTGATTCACCAAGTCACTGCTTGCCAAGTAATGATGACCATTATCACCAAGAACTCTCAACATTATTACGGCCTTTTGTTTATCGCCGTTATATAGATTTTAGTGTTATTGATAGTTTACGCCGAATGAAAAGCATGATTTCGCAAGAGGTTAGGCGCAAGCAATTAGTTAATAACATTAAATTAGGTGCTGGCGGTATTCGTGAAATTGAATTTGTTGTGCAAGTATTTCAACTTGTTCGTGGTGGTAGAGTGAAAGAGTTACAACAACGACGATTACTCACAGTACTGCCCGAATTGGTGATTGCTGGCGAACTGAAAGAAGACAGTAAACTTGTATTAGAAAACGCCTATTGTTTTTTGCGTCGCGTGGAGAATATTTTGCAAGCGTTAGCCGACAAGCAAACACAAACTTTACCCGATAACGATTTAGATAAAGAAAGGTTATTGCAGGTGCTTAATTTTGATTCTTGGGAGGGTTTTATTCAAGTATTAGACACTCATATGAATGGTGTACATGAAAAGTTTGAGCAGTTAATTGGTATTGAAAGCCCGAATCACCAAGCAGAAGATCAGCACTGGAGTACATTATGGCATAGTCGATGGAGTGATGATGAATCAATAGCTTGGCTTGAACAAGAGCAATCGGCAGAAAATACGATACGCTGGAATAGTGAAAATGTTTGGCATTTGTTGTCAGGCTTTAGAGATGATGTAGGAAAACGTAGTATTGGCAGCAGAGGCCGACAAGTATTAGATAAATTAATTCCACAAATTATTTGTCATATACAACAAGCAAAGCAAGCAGAATTTGTACTTGAGCGAATTTTACATGTTTTAAAAAAAATAGTTACCCGTACGGCTTATTTAGAATTGTTATTTGAAAATGAAGGTGCGTTAAAACAGCTTGTTCACTTATGCCAAGCCAGTAGTTGGGTGACAGAATATATTGCTAAATATCCTATTTTGTTAGATGAATTAATTGATCCTACTTTATTGCATAATCAGCCTAAGTTGTCTGCTTACGGCTTAGAATTACGTGAAAGTATGTTACGTATACCAGAAGACGATCTTGAAGCACAAATGGATAGTTTACGCTTATTTAAGCAGGCGCAGCAGTTACGTATTGCCGCGGCAGACATCGCAGGTGCCTTAGATGTAAAAAATGTGAGTAAACACTTAACCGCACTAGCTGAATCGATCATTAATGAAGTTATTAATATGGCTTGGCAACAAGTAACAAATCGTTTTGGATTTCCTAAGTCAACCCTAGCGCAAGGGCACAACAGTAAAGGTTTTGCTGTTATCGCCTATGGCAAAATGGGCGGTAAAGAACTCAGTTATGGCTCAGATCTCGATCTTGTCTTTGTTCACCGTAGCCCAGAAGGTGATGAAACTACGGGTTTGATTAATGGTGACAAAGCTGTTTCAGCAAGCATGTTTTATATGAAATTAGCGCAACGTATAATGCATATTTTTAACACACGTATGGGTAGCGGCATTTTATATGAGTTAGATATGCGTTTACGTCCTTCTGGAAATTCTGGCGTATTAGTAATACACATCAATACGTTTAATCAATATCAACAAGAAGATGCTTGGACATGGGAACATCAAGCTCTTGTTCGTGCCCGTGTTGTTTATGGAAATAACATCATTACAGATGAATTTAAAAAAATTCGTGAGCAGGTGTTAAGTCAACAAAGAGATCTCACACAATTAAAAACAGATGTGAGTAACATGCGTGAAAAAATGCGTAAGCATCTTGATAAGTCTACTGAACAACTTATTGATATAAAACAAGGGGCTGGAGGTTTAGTTGATATTGAGTTTTTAGCGCAATACTTAGTGTTAGCGTATAGTTATCAGTTCGATGGTTTAACTGAGCGTTGTGATAATTTAGGTCTTTTTAAGTTATTTGTTAATTTTAAAATATTAACTGAGGATGAGCAAAAGTTGTTAGTGGATTGTTATCAAAAATTAAGGGAATATGGTCATAAAGCGACATTACAAAATGAAGCGTTATTAATCTCGCCGTCTTTATTGGTAGAGCCAAGTAAAGTGGTCGATTTATGGAAAAAAATTATACTTTCATGACACCTCAAAATGTCTGTTTCAGATCTATGAAATAGACATGTCGAGGAGGCATAATATTATCTTAATGGAGTACATTCTTCTTCAAGGTAACTGGGTGGTTCGTTAACAAAAACTAAGGCTCGTTGGCGATAACAAAAATAGCTATTGACACCTTCTGGAAAATGACCTGATATAGCGTTCCCTATTTGTCTAGCTGTTTTTAAAATATTATTGTTGATACGAAAAGGATCTTTAACGATAAAATCTTTATTGATCCACCAAAGCACTTCAAGGCCATCGTCAGCTGAATATTCGACAAGTTTTTGGTAAAGTGTTTCCCCTTTTCTAAACGATCTTGACGCTTCTGTACCACTAAAGTTTTTACGGAATGGGCGAACAACCATTTCTCTTGCTTGTAATATTTCAACAATATCACCGTGAGGCTCTGGTAAGAAAATAACATTATTTTTTATTTTTCTTTCGCCACTGTCACCATATATTTTTGCATAAAAATTAGAAAGTCCATCAGCAGCAGAGTTTTTGGATTTTACTTTTTGAGGAATCTTTTGATCCTTATCTACTTCTGATGTGACTTCTTTGCTTTTAATTTCAGCAGATGATACTTGTTGCTCTTCGGGGTCCGAAGAGAGCAACACATCTTTATAGAGAAAAAAAACAACCGCTAGGGCAATTAAAATAACCGCTAAAATAGCGTTTCGAATCCAAAATCCCATAACGAATTAAATTCCAGTTGATAAAGTATTTTATGTAGTCTTTATACCATACCTGAATTCGTATAATAGTTGCTAGTTTTTCAAAGAATTAGCTAATACTTATTTATAAACTGACGGTGCTTGGGGATCAGGACGCGTTTTAAAACGTCTATGTAACCACATATATTGTTCAGGTTTTTGCAAAATAGCTTTTTCTAACTCTTGATTTACTCGGATTAAATCGGCTTCATCGTCTTTACTGGGAAAGTTTTCTAATGGGGCTGAAATTTCTAAAGTATAACCACTGTCATCGTTATTTCTGGTAGGAATTAACATCATTGTTTTAACATTTTTTTGTCGAGCAAAAATCAAGGTGCCCGTTGTTGATGCTGTTTCTTTTACGCCAAAGAAAGGTACAAATAGACTGCGATTTCTGCCGTAATCTTGATCTGGTAAATAAACACAAGCTTCGCCATCTTTTAAGGCTTTAATTAATCCTTTAACATCTTTTTTACCTAGCATGTATTTGTTTGAACGACCACGCCCACGAAATTGAAAGTATTCCATCAGTTGATTATTATGAGGACGATAAAATACTACCATAGGGTGACTATAGCCAATCCCACGAGCACTCATTTCAGCACTTAAATAGTGCATTGCTAGTAAAAGAATACCTTTACCTTCTTTTTGTGCCTTTTCAATATGTTCAACACCGACAACATTAATTTTTCGTTTTACGCGCCAGTTAGGCCACCACCACCCCATACCCGTTTCAAAAAGTGCAATACCCGTATTTTCAAAGTTTTTCTTTAAAATGCGTTGACGTTCTTGTTCGTTCATTTGAGGGAAGCATAGTTTTAAATTAACATCTGCTACGTGTTTTCTTTTTGAGCCTATTTTATAAAGCAAACGACCTAGTAAGCGACCTAAACCGAGTTGCCATTTATAAGGAAGCCATGAAATACTATAAAGAATGAAAACGCCTAACCAAGTTAACCAGTATTTAGGTAGTAAAAAAGCTAATTTAAAATCAGGTTGTAAAACTTTATTTCTACTCACAGTACTTATCTCTTGAAAATGCGCTAGTAAATATTTTTAGCGCTGACTATTAATGTTGTTGATTATATCGGGTAACTGCCATTGTATGAAAGAAGAACCTACTATATTTGTTAAAAAGTGCCGTGAAGCTTGCACTATTTTCAAGTAGAATGTGAAAATTATAAATCACTTTATCCATGCTAGTGGTTTGGCTATACATATTATTAGCATGGGTATTTGTATTGTTATTAATTCATGAGAATGCTTAATGAGTAATCAAACTTGTCAAAATAAAACTAAAGAAATTGAGTTGATTATTGGCAACTCTAATTCAAATTTTTCAGGTGTCACTTCAACTATGTTGCAATTACTATCTGAGCAACAAAAGTTAATTAATTTAAGAGTCATGGGTAAGCATCATTTACCTGATGAATCCTTGAGTATTAGTTTTTGGCAAGTTGTAAAAATGTGTAGGAAGCCATTATCTGATGGTCGATTTAGAATTTTTCATGCGCGTCGTGTTGATGAAATGATTCAAGCACTCATATTAAAAACTATTTTTCGCGCTAAAATTAAAGTCGTTTTCAGTAGCGCTGCACAACGGCGTCGGTCAGGCTCTACTAAATGGTTAACCGATAAAATGGATGCAGTATTAGCAATGTGCAATGCCTCGGCTAGTTATTTGCACCAAAGCCCTGATGCTATTATTTATCATGGTGTTAAAACCGATGTTTATCTTCCGCCAGAGAGTAAAAAGAATGCTTGGCAATCCTTGAATCTTTTACCTGAGTCAGCTCAAAAAGGTCGTTTAGGTATTGCCATATTAGGTAGGGTTAGAGCGCAAAAAGGTGTTCATCTTTTTGTTAAAGGCTGTATTGAAGTTCTTGATAAACATCCTGATTATACTGCGGTTGTGGTTGGCTCTATTAGCTCAAGTAATGAGCGTTTTGTTAAAGACTTACAGGCTGAAATTGAACAAGCAGGTTTAAGTAATCGAATTATTTTTGTAGGAGAGCAAAACTTTGCGGACATTCCAAAAATATTTAGTGCGTTATCTTTAGTTGTTGCTTTAAGTGATAACGAAGGTTTTGGCTTAACCATCCTTGAAGCGATGAGTAGTGGTGCTGCAGTACTTGCTAGCGAAGCAGGGGCATGGCCAGAGGTTATTCGTGCAGGGAAGGATGGTTATGTAGTACCTGTAAATGATTTAACCGCAGTTGTTGATAAAATGGATTTGTTATTGAATGACCAAAATAAATTAGCACAAATGGGAGTTAATGGCCGAGAGCGAGTGCTTGAGCATTATTCTGTGCAGCGAGAGGCTAAACAATTGGTTCATTTTTTTAGAAACTTAATGAATCCTGCCTCTTGATATAGGTTGGGATAATATAGGTTAAGGTAATAAACACAAAAAAAGAGCCATGAAAATGACTCTTTTTTTAGATTATACTATCTATGGATATGAGTATCGACTAGCTTTATTTATTCGCCATTAAACCTGAGTTGATAGCGGTAATATCTTCATCAGTAATGGTGCCACCAGCGCGTTTTAATAATAGTACATTTTGAATGTACCCATAACGTGTTGATGATAAGTTACGTTTTGCGTTGTATAGATTACGTGTACTATCTAATACATCAACAATAGTACGAGTACCTACTTCAAAGCCAGCTTCTGTGGCTTCTAATGCTTTACTAGCACTGAGTACAGATTGCTCAAAAGCTTTAATGCCAGAAATTGTCGCTATGACCGTATTATATGCATTACGAGTAGTACGCACTACGCCACGGTGAGCTTGCATTAAATCTTGGCTGGCTAAAACAAACTGGTTTTGAGCCTGGCGAACACTACTTTGAATGGCGCCACCTGAATAAATAGGTACATTTAATGTTACGCCAACCGAATAGCTATCCAAAAATGGTGTTTCATCAAAATTTTGTGTGGCTCCTTGTGTATCAATACTGGTTTTATTTTTAGCACTCCCCCAATTACCATTCAAATCTAAAGTAGGGTAATGACCTGAACGAGCTATACGGATATTATCTTTTGCTAGATCAATACTAACTTTAGCGGCTATTAAATCTAAGTTTTTCGCTTCTGCTGCTTGTTGCCATTCATCAGCACTGTTTGGGTTGGGTGTTGAGGTGCTAAATCGCTCTGTATTTAATACATTGATATTTCTAGGGTAGGAGTTAGTGATAACACGTAACTCTTCTTCAGCATTATAAATAGCATTTTCAGAGCGAATTTCTTCTGTTACCGCATTGTCAAACTGTGCTTGTGCTTCATGTACATCGGTAATCGCGGTTAAACCAACAGAAAAACGTTGTTTTGTTTGTTCAAGTTGGCGAGCGATAGCTGCTTTTTCTGCTTGAGCAAAAACCAGATCATCTTTTGCGCCTAACAAAGCAAAGTAGGCTTGAGCAACACGCACAATTAAATCTTGTTTAGATATTTGAAAAATCAAATCACTTTGATGAGCTGACTTCTCTGCAGTACCAAGACGCAACCAAGTATCGTGATGATAAAGTTGCATATTTAAGTTAACACCAAAACTAGTTGAATCAATAGTTGATGTCATATTATTAAATATCACGTTGTCATCCGTAGCTTGAGACTCAATCTCACTAGTCGATATATTTCCTAACGCATTAATTTGTGGTAGTAAAACTGAACGAGCTTGAACAATACCTTCTTTAACTATTTCAAACTGAGCTTGTGCTTTTAAAACTACGGTATCGTTTAATAAAGCTTGTTGATAAACGGATAATAAATCGTCAGCTTGAGCGCTAGTACTAGCCAGCGCACTAGCAATAGTTATAATTAATGTGTTTAATGTCTTCTTCATGAGTTAAATTTTCCTTGGGGATGTTATTTGTTCCCCCTATTTGTAATTTTTTGTAATTTTTTAATTTCGTTTTTATAAGAGCTATAGTTACAGAATTTTTTAAATTAACCAAATAAAATAAGTATTTACTAGTGTAACAAATTATTATCAAAAAGAGAGTTTTTATGCGAGATAGTAAAAAAAAGCACATTCCTATGCTGCAATTTGGTCTAGACGATATTTCTATTTCTTCTATTGAAACCAAGTATCAAGGCTTTTTTAAGTTAAATGAATACCAACTGAATCATAAATTATTTTCTGGTGGTCAAAATGAAACGTTTACCCGAGAAGTATTTGAACGCGGTGATGCTGTTGTTGTTATGTTATACGATAAAACCCATGACAAGCTATTGTTATTAGAACAATTTAGAGCTGGTGCAATACGTACAGGCGAAACAGCTTGGATGTTAGAATTTGTTGCCGGTATGTTTGATGAGAATGAAAGCCCTATTGATGTAGCTGTTCGAGAAACCAAAGAAGAAGCTAACATTGATTTGGTTATGGATGATGTTAAACCTATTATGAAGTACCTATCTAGTCCTGGCGGTATGAGTGAATGCATTCATTTATATTGGGCTAAATTTGATAGTAGTAACGTTGTTACGGGCAGTGTTTTTGGCTTAGATGAAGAAAATGAAGATATTTTGTTGCATATAATTTCTCGTACTGATGCTTTGGCACTATTAGATGAAGGTAAAATTAGTAACGCTGCCACTATAATTGGCTTACAATGGTTAGCATTGAATTATCAACATTTGTAGATTGAGTTGAGCGCAGTTCTGCGAAGTTCGACAATCAAATTTGACAAAGCGGAATGTATATTAAGGGTTGTTTAATCGTGAGTTTTTTTCCAAGTAGTAAGGTTAATAGTAAAAAAAGTTATCAACCTAATTTAGTTAGCTTGATGGCTTTATGCGCTAATAATTACTTTCTATTGTTGAAGCTACAAGCGGATCAAACTGAACAGGGTGAGCAACGTCAGTTTTTTATTAATGAACATCTAGCTTATAACGTTACCGTAAATGAAGTGACTCGTTATACCTCACTTGTTACCTTTGAACAAAAAGAACTGACAGATAATATCTTATCTAGCTTGTTTCATCCACGTATGGTTATTCGCTTATACCACGATGCTCGCATGGCAGAAGTGATTTCTAGCCAAGATATTATACAAGTAAAACCTCGTTATGATTATCCTAATAAGCACATGCATCAACAAGATGAAAAACAACAAATCAACCAGTTTTTGAATGAATGGTTACACCTTTGTTTAGCTCATGGTCAAGTTGATGTTAAGTGGCAAAGTTAATAAATGAGTAATTTAGTATGAGTAATCTAAATGAGTAATTTAATAAAGCCTTTTGTTGTTGCCCAATTTAGCGATTGCCACCTGTTTGCAGACAAAAAGGCTAAACATTTTGGTGCTAATGTCTGGAACAATTTGATTCTAGTGTTGGCAGATATTGCTAAGCGAGATTATATTGACTGTATTGTATTTACGGGTGATCTCACGCAAGACCATTCCGATTTATCTTATCAACATTTTGCTGATGCCGTTAGGCAAGCGCAATTTAATGTACCTGTTTATTTTGTAGCAGGTAATCATGATGATCAAAAATTATTAGCTAAATACCTTACGCCACCTACATTCCAAAATGATAAAACTATTGGCGATGATTTTTGGCAAATACAACTCATTGAGAGTAAAAGTGATACACCATCTGGTTTGGTTAGCCAAAAACGTTTGCAAATATTATCTCAGTGTATTGATGAAAATAAATTTCAACTCATTATGATGCACCACCATCCCGTTAATATTGGTTACTATATTGATAAGCATGGCTTGTTAAGTCAGGATGATTTTTGGCAAAGTATTTTTAATTTTAATGAATCAGGTATGAATATTAAAGCAATTGCTTGTGGGCATGTGCATAGAGCTAGTCAGCTATCTAAGCACAAGGTTCATATTTATACTTGCCCTGCTACGTCTGTTCAATTTGGTGAAACTAAAGATAAAGCCGGTTCTATTGTGCCAAGTTATCGACTATTTTATCTTAAAAGTAATGGTACAATTGATAGTGAAATTATAATGCTATAAATACTCTCTTAAAATAAGTTAATCAGTTAGTAACCTAATAAAACACAACAATATATAACAACAATATACAACAACAGATAGTACACAATATGCAAAAAAACATTCTTTACATTCATGGTTTTAATTCATCGCCTTTATCAATTAAAGCAGAGCAAACTCGACAATATTTTCATGATAACTTTCCTGAAATAAATTTTGTTTGCCCACAATTGGCAACGTCACCTAACGAAGCTATTTTGCAGCTTGAGCGTATTATTAATGCTAAAAACAATCCTTCACATAATGAGGATTGGTTTTTGATTGGTTCTTCATTAGGTGGCTATTTTTCTAGTTATTTGGCTCATAAATATCAACTTTTAGCCGTATTGGTAAACCCTGCAATCAAACCGTTTGATCTGCTTGAAGATTATATTGGTGAACAGGTAAATCCTTATACCAATATTGTTTATCAAGTTACTGAGCAACATATGATAGACCTTAAAGCTATTGAGCAAAACGCACCAAACTTTGATGATAAGCAAAAAAATAACTTCCTCGTTATGGTACAAACAGGTGATGAAGTGTTAGATTATCAACAAGCGGTTGAAAAATATCAACACTGCCGCCTTATTGTTGAGCAGGGCGGTGATCATAGCTTTATTGGCTTTGATAAAAGCCTGCCAATGATCGCAGATTTTTTCAACAAGTAGGAGCGGTTTATCCGCAAAGGTCTCTAGGATAAATCCTCTCCTACAAAACACAATAAAATGACCCGTTGATAGTTATAACAACAATTAATGGGAACACAGTCAAAAACAATAATGCTTATATAGAAAAACTACCATGACCGAACAATATAACTCAGAATCCATTGAAGTACTTAGCGGCCTAGAACCCGTTCGCCGCCGCCCTGGTATGTACACAGATACCACACGACCAAATCACTTAGGTCAAGAAGTTATAGATAACTCTGTTGATGAAGCGCTTGCAGGTCATGCTCAAAATATTGTGGTGGTGTTAGATACCGATCAATCATTAGAGATTATTGATGATGGGCGAGGCATGCCCACTGATATTCATCCAGAAGAAGGTGTTTCTGGAGTTGAACTTATTTTTTGTAAACTCCATGCTGGCGGTAAATTTTCCAATAAAAATTATCAGTTTTCAGGTGGTTTACATGGTGTAGGTATCTCTGTTGTTAATGCACTATCCTCTCGTGTTGATGTTTCAGTAAGACGTAACAGTAAAGTGTTTGAAATGGCTTTTGAACATGGTGATAAAGTTGAAGAATTACGCGAAACTGGCACTGTTGGTAAGCGAAATACTGGCACAAGAGTAAAATTTTGGCCAGATCCTAGCTACTTTGATTCTGCTAAATTTTCTGTTTCTAAACTAACACATTTATTAAAAGCTAAGGCAGTATTATGCCCAGGCTTAACCATTAAATTTCATGACAAAATAGAAAATAAAAAGTATCAGTGGTGTTATGAAGATGGCTTAACAGATTATTTAAAAGAATCAGTTAAAGGTTATGTTAATTTACCAGAAGATCCTTTTGTTGGTGTGTTTTCATCTCAAACTGAAGCGGCTGACTGGGCGGTAACTTGGTTACCTGAAGGCGGTGAAGGTATTGGTGAAAGTTATGTTAACTTAATTCCAACGATTGCAGGAGGCACTCATGTTAACGGTTTACGCCAAGGTTTACTTGAGTCTATGCGTGAGTTTTGTGAATTCCGCAACTTGATTCCGCGTGGCGTAAAGTTAACCCCTGATGATATTTGGGATAAATGTAGCTATATTTTATCGATAAAAATGCAAGATCCACAATTTGCAGGACAAACTAAAGAGCGGCTTTCTTCACGCCAATGTGCTGCTTTTGTTACAGGTGTTGTGAAAGATTCTTTTAGCTTATGGTTAAATGAACACACCGATATTGCCGAAACCCTCGCTGAATTTTGTATCAGTAACGCACAAAAACGTATGCGGGCTAGCAAAAAAGTAGTACGGAAAAAAATCACCTCAGGCCCCGCATTACCAGGAAAACTCACCGACTGTGGTAGCCAGGATTTATCGCGTACAGAACTGTTTTTAGTAGAAGGTGACTCTGCTGGCGGTAGCGCAAAGCAAGCACGAGATCGTGAAACACAAGCGATCATGCCATTACGCGGTAAAATTTTAAATACTTGGGAAGTAGACTCAGGTCAAATTCTCGCATCACAAGAGGTACATGATATTTCAGTCGCTTTAGGTATTGACCCTGACAGTGATGATTTATCAGAATTACGCTATGGTAAAATTTGTATTCTAGCCGATGCTGACTCGGATGGTTTGCATATCGCTACCTTATTGTGTGCTTTATTCACCCAGCATTTCCTACCGCTAGTACAAGCAGGGCATGTATATGTAGCTATGCCGCCATTATATAGAATTGATATAGGTAAAGAAGTGTTTTATGCATTAGATGAAGCTGAAAAAGAGGGTATTTTAAATAGGATAGAAGTAGAGAAAAAGCGTGGAAAAGTGAATGTACAACGCTTTAAAGGCTTGGGAGAAATGAACCCTTTACAGCTTAGAGAAACTACAATGGATGCCAATACGCGCCGTTTAGTACAATTAACCGCTCTTGATGAAGAACACAGTGAAACCATTGAAATGATGGATATGCTACTCTCTAAAAAGCGCTCAGGCGACCGCAAAGAATGGCTACAAGCTAAAGGCGACATGGCGGTAGTTTA
>Ga0209826_1000883_pt1 | contig 21480 bp, 21 predicted proteins | sample GOMGulsemesocosm_5_FD_184637 | JGI IMG/M metagenome (GOLD analysis project Ga0209826, IMG submission 184637) | Methane-oxidizing microbial communities from mesocosms in the Gulf of Mexico - GOM15C Gulf of Mexico (SPAdes) (version 2) | ecosystem: Environmental > Aquatic > Marine > Cold seeps... | reverse complement strand
TCAAGTCATGATGACGCTCCATTGAATAAGGCTCAAAATACGCATAATATACAATATCGTGTTTTGGCATGTGGGAAATAGTGACCACCTTACCATCAAATGTGGTATCTACTCTAAACCAAGTCTTTCTGTCATAAGATGCGACTGCTTGGTAATCTTCCCAACCATTAACATATGAAGTTTCTCCTGCATTAAGTAACTTCATGTGGCAACCTTTATTTTTCGCACCGCTTAGTTTGAAATAAAACCATTGACTAAAATCTGACTTGTTGTCTTTTCTAATTTTTAACTGTATATCTTTCTCGTTTTGGATATTGATACACTCAATATTTCCACCATCAAAATTATGACTAATTTTCATAGTACTCCTTTTATTTTAAGTTGATTAAAATAAAATGCCCTCTCATAATATTTGCAAAGATTCTAACATATTTTACATTTGGAAAGAGGAAATTGTGGAAGTAAATTTTGTCTTATACTGTGATATTCACGTTGGGAGAAACGGAACTGGCATCAAAGTTCTCATAGTTTCCAAGAAGGGATGCATAATCTTTTAGAAAGTTTTGTTCACTTATATCCAATCCATCTTTTGCACTTTCTTGTAGCTCTTCCATTTTCTTTTGAAGAAATCCCATTAGAGTCATCATGTCAAAATCAATATCTAGTTCAAGGGTAGGGGCTTTGTCTGCACTTGTGACTTTGGCTAAACTATTTTCTTGGGTTTTGTTTGACAATACATCTTTTAAATCTAAAGTAAAAATCAAAGCATGTGCGGTATCTTCCATGTCTAAAGTTGTATCCAATATAGCATGAAACATTCGAGGGTTTTCATCTAACATTTCAGAGCTGGGATAGGAAGAGTAACGCATGGATGAATAGGAAGTATTCTTTTCTTCATTTAAAGCATCAAACATACGAGTATAGGTTTCATCATCTACTTTTCCAATAAACTCTTGAAGTGATAATAAGTCTTTTGCTCTATTTCCTGAATCGTCTTCTATCCCATTGTCTTCCAAATACTTTTGTATTTCTTCTAAAGTCATGACCAATGGTGATACAGAGTTTTCTGAGCTTGTATTTTCAATATCAGATTTTTTCTCTACTTGTTGATTTGATGTATAAGTGTTTGGACTAAACGCAGTTAATGTGCTAAAGTTATTTGTTACTTGCATGAATCTTCCCTTATTCAAACTATAAATAATAAAAATAATTATAACATATTAATCATATATTTCTTCAAACTGACTATAATACTTCCAACAAAAGAAGAAGGTAAAAAATGAAAGCTATTATATTTGATCTTGATGGTACATTGATTAACTCACTTGATGATATTGCACTAAGCATGAACGATGTTTTAAAGGAGTTTGACTATGAAGAACACAAAATCGAAGACTACAAGTACTTTGTAGGTGATGGTGCGTTGGTTCTTGTTCAAAATTCACTTCCAAAAGATACACCTGAGGACTTAGTAAAAAAAATGTTCAAACGGTTTATCGAAGTATACGAAACAGGCGTTCATCACAACACAAAACCCTATGAAGGTATTTATGAACTCTTAGAAAAACTACGAAATACTCCTGTGAAACTTGGAATTTTATCCAATAAACCCCACGAGATTACGAAGTTATATATGAACAAACTTTTTTCAGACTATGACTTTGTAGAAATTCATGGTCAAAAAGAAGGTGTGACTAAAAAACCAGATCCAATTGGAGCTTTAAATATCGCCAAGAGTTTAAACCTAGAGCCTGAAAAAATATACTTTGTAGGAGATACTTCTACAGACATGAAAACAGCCAAAAATGCAAATATGAAAAGTATTGGTGTATCTTGGGGATTCAGACCAAAAGAAGAGTTAATAGAACACGGAGCTGATTATATTGTTGAAAATTGTGAAGAATTATGGGATATCATAGAAGAAAATCTGAGTTAATCACATATTTTGTCTTCGTATAAGTCAAAACATATCACAAAATGAGTATTATCCGTTTTGACTTATAGAAAAATAAAATAAATATTTAAGAGAGAATACTATGAAATTTGCAAAATATATTGTATTAATTGTACTTGTTAGTTTATCATTACTATGGTTTAATCGAAATGCATCAACAGAGCCTACAGCACTGGATTTAAAAAGCTTTAAAAAGATGGTAATGGTTCCAGTTGAGCATCCTGATTGTGGATGGTACTACTATGGAAGTGCCACAACTGAGACTGATTATGTGTTTAACTATTCTTGTTATAAAGATATTGGTGAAGATAACTCAATTCCAGGTGAGCTGGAGACAACAAGAAGTTTGTTTGTAAATAAAGAAGGAATTACATTCAAAGATTCTTTTGACCAAAAAGCTAACATCAGATTTTTACGGGTTGAAGACTATATCATGGAAGGTGAAAAACTTTTAGATATCGAAGTCTTAAATTTATTGAGGGTAAATTGATTATCGGAAGATAATATTGATTACTCAAGTGGTTTTGTAGTCTAACTACAAAATCACTTATCTTTTCACTAACATGATTTTAAAATCATTCCACTTAGTATCTTTTTTCACTTCAAATTCCACGATAAAATTAGGATTGTTTTTTAGAAAGTTTATACACTCTAAAATTGTCTTTTGTTCATCTTTACAATAAACATGTATCTGTACCATACCGTCATTGATATCACTTGCCACAAATATCAAAGAGCCAGATTCTTCAAGCTTTTCCAAACACTTTTCTTCAAACGCAGCAAAATAGGATAGGGTACTTAGCTCAGGAAATAAAACATCATCAGAAGTAGTATACTTATGTTTAATAGTTAGAAGGTTAGGGTACTTAAGATCAGCAATTTTGTCATTGATATCCACTCGTACTTTTAACATTTGATTGATATTACTTACTTTTTGACAAAGTGTCCATTTGTCTTCATTGAATGTTTGCATTTAAATTCTGTCCTTATAAATAGTAGAAAGTATTGTATCGAAAATGATTTTTTGTGATGATTAGCTAATAGAATTTATTTCAATGATTGTGTACAAGTCATATAATTATCCCTAGTACACCTAGTTAAAGGAGTGTATATTAACTTATGATACTCTTTACCTTTAACAATATTAAATAAAGTTTTGATGGCTTGTTTACCCATCTCATAAGGATTTTGCCCAATATTTATATATGAATATCCATCTTTTAAGAGTTCTCTTTGTGATTGTGTTGCATCTGCCACAATAAAAGCTAACTCACCATTTATAATTTTTTCTCGATATGGCTTCATCATTTTTACATAATGCTCATAATACTGAACCCAACCACCAACAGCTATAAAAGCTATTTCTTTTTCATGGTCTAAAATAGTTTTTAATTGATTAAAGGCTCGTTTTCTATCTTCCCAAGAATAAAAAGGACATCTTTCATATTCAGTCCAAAAGTTTTTGTCTGCGAGTCTCGTAGGTTTCCATAGTTCATCTTTATCATGGGCCAGTGCAAACCGAACACCATCAATACGGGACTTTAAATTAATAGAGCCTTTTACTCCTGCTTGAATACAAACCAAACCACCATGGGGACGTATTCTTTTCAGTTCATTTCCCAAAGCAACTCCAAGTCCAAAATTATCACTTCCAATATATGATAAACGCAAATTCTTGTCTTTATCTTCAAAATCAGAATCATAAGTAATCAAAGGGATTCCTGCTTCTTTTGCCAGCAGAATACTTCTTTGTGAAATAAAATCAGATTTTATCACTGCAACTGCTATGCCATCAACTTTATCCTTGACAAGCTGTTCAATAATCTCATCTTGCAATCGAGCATTGGCTTCTTCTCCTCCTTGATATAAACACTCAACTCCATCTAAAGAAGATGCTGCATCTTCACAACCTGCTTTACTTAAAAGGAAAAAGGGATTGTTGTATTCTTTGGAGACCACTGCAAATTTTAAATCTTTTGCATTTAGATATGGGATTAGTAATGATAGTAAAAATAGTAATTTAAAATATATTCTCAAAATTGCCTCCAAATTAATCTAGTTAAAATTATAATATCAGAAATAAATGACATTCTTGTCAATAAAAACCTAAATATAGGCCATATTAATATACAATAATTTGTTATTTTTTTAAATCATTTTTCTTAGAGTTTTTTAGTTTTGCTACAATAATACCACTAAATACAATTAAACAAATACCAATTATAGCTAGTGGATTGGGGAGGGAATCACCTAATGAAATTCCAATAATCATAGAAAATATTATCACTGTATAACTCATAGCACTAGCAATAGATGCCTCTGTAACACCATATGCTTTTGTCATATAAATCTGAGATAATGCAGAGCTAAAACCCAAACCTAAAATATAAAACCAGTCTATATTTTCAGGCATTACAAATTTTGAAAATATAAAATTTAAAGAAGAACTTATTTCATAATATGTGGAAATCATCATGATAATTAAAGGAAATATAGTCCCAAACAGTGTGAAGTAAAGAACGATTATCCTTGTATCATAATATTTTTTCAACTCTTTGATACTGGTAAATGCAATAGCAGCACAAATAGCATTCAGAAATCCAAAGATATGTGATTTTTCAAAACTAAAGTTATCCGGTTGCATAACAAGAGTCATACCAATAAAACCTAAGATTATTGTAAATATCAAGACTTTAGTTATCTTTTCATTTAAAAATAAGAAAGCGAATAATACGATGAACAGGGGTGAAAGTTTTGAATAAATAACTGCTTCTGCCAAGGAAATATTTGAAACGTTATAAAAAAATAAAAACATAGATAAAAGACCGAAAAAAGCCCTTAATAATAGTAAAAAGGGTTTACCTCCCTTTTGTTTTAATGAAATTGCAAAAAAACTTACAGCGATAAATATCGTGCCAAACAAACTTCTAAAAAAAACAACTTCAATTACAGGTAATTGTGCAGTTAAGATTTTTGCTGTTGCGCCCATAAAGGCCGCAAACAATGCAGAAAAAAGCATAAACCTTATACCTTTTTCTATGTTAATTCCGCTTAGCAAACTTCATCTTTTTAAATAAAAAGCTTACAGATTACTCAAAAGTTTTTTATAATAATTTATTGATTCTTTATTTGCACTATTTGGAAGTGAGTATGAACAGCTGTAATTAATACTTTTAAAGTTCTTAAAAATATTGGGATAATCATAGTTTGTTGACGCTATAGGATCTTCAACATAGACATGTTTGATAATAGTGCTAAATTTTTTAAAATCATCATCTTGAAAGCCTATTTCAGATAACCCACTCATACTAACTAACGAAGAAAAATTGTCTTTATCAATTAGATTTAATAATTGCTGCGTTTCATTAATACTATTAATGTAATTAGTCTTTGTAAACCCAAGTGGTTCAATTAAAAGAGTTATATCATAATGCTTTAACAATTCACATACCATATATACAAATTGGAAAACTTGCTCTTTAGCATGTCCTGAATCTTCCTCAAGAGGCAATAATCTTGCTCTTCCATTATTCCAAATAAAAGTTTTACAACCAAGTTCAGAAGCTCTTCTGGCTGCCTTTTTAAGATAATCCATCCATACATATATATTAAACCCATCTTCAGTGACACTTACACTTTTAGGAAGTATAGAATTACAGGTTTCACAAAATAAGTTTTTTTCAATCATAAGATTTTTTTGAAATAAAAACTCTTCATCATTTAAATTTATAAGGTAGTCTATACTCATTTCAACTGAATCAAAACCTTCACTTGATGCCATTAAAATGTCATTTGAATTATTTGCTATTTTAGACCAACGAATGCTCATGCCAATCCCTTCTTATAGTTTTGATTCAATATTGGTAAGTGATTCCAACGAATCTAAAGCAAGCAGATAACTTTTTGCACCAAAACCGCCAATTGCTCCTAAGCAAACTGCGGAGATAACAGATTTATGTCTGAACTCTTCTCTTTTATGAACATTGGTTAAAAAAACTTCTATACAAGGCAATAAAGTAGTTCCTATTGCACTTCTTAAAGAGTAGCTGTAATGTGCTAATGCTCCTGCATTTATTATAATCCCATCATAATTACCCGTTGATTTTTGCAAAGTATCAACAATATCACCTTCATGATTAAACTGAAAGTGCTCAACTTCAATATCAAGGTTATGGGCAACATCTTTCAATTGACCGAAGATATTTTCAAGTTTGTGCTCTTGACCATAAACAGCTATATTTCTGTCTCCTAAAAGATTTAAATTTGGACCAGAAATAACCAAAAATTTCCTCTTTTTTGTATTTTTTTCCTGTTGCTTTGGCCAAAGATCATATTTGCTTTCACTTAAAAGTGATTTGAGAGCTAATAAGTAACCCGTAGTTCCAAAACCACATATCTGCCCAACACAAACAGGAGCAATTACAGATTTATGTCGAAATTCTTCTCTTTTGTATATATTAGAAATATGCACTTCAATTACAGGAACTGTGATTGAAGCAATTGCATCTCTTAATGAGTATGAGTAGTGAGTAAAGGCTCCTGCATTAATCATAATTCCATCAACTCTGCCATTACATTGATGAAGATATGAAACGATATCACTCTCAGAATTAGACTGAAAGTATTCAGTTTTAACCTCCAAAGAGTCTGCCTTTTCTTTTATACTTCGATTTACGTCATCAAGGGTTTGTCCTCCGTAAATACCTACTTCACGTTTACCCAACATATTTAAATTTGGGCCATGGATAATTGCAATAGTAACCATATTTCACGTTCCTTTTAATTTGTTCAAATATCTTCTTCTTAAAAGACAACTTATACTTATTTAACTATTTATGTTGATACATGTGAAACATTTTTTCCTGGAGAATAGATATCCAGAATATTCCAATGACCCGTTGTTGGTGTTGGATTGTTTATCATAGGAACATCTATTACTGTTGGTTTACCGCTTTTAATTGCGGCTTCAATTGCTGGTAAAAGTTCATCTGCAGATTTTATTTTAATACCTACTGCACCGTAAGCATTAGCTATCTGTGAATAGTTTGGAGTAATATCATCATCTCCAACTTTTCCAGGGAAGGTTGTACCATACGTTAGTCCGTAATGCGCTTTTTGCAATCCTGCGATTGTTCCAAATGCATTATTATTCATCACTAACCAAACGATTCCAAGATTTTGTTCAACAGCAGTTGCTAACATTGCAGGATTTTGACCAAAGCCTCCATCACCTACAAGTGAAATAACCGTTCTTTCTGGTGCTGCTATTTTTGCACCAATAGCCGCAGGTGGCCCAAATCCCATAGTTGCAAATCCACCTGGAGTTAAAATACTACCTTCAGTTAAAATGTCAAACTGTTGACCAACTCCATTTTTATTCCAACCTACATCAGTTGTGATGATTGCATCTACAGGTAATGCCTTTCTAGTATCTGCCAATATTCTTTCAGGCATCATTGGAAAAGCTTCACTGGTAGCCATTTTCTCATTACTTTTTTTAAACTCAATTCTAAAGTCTGATATCTTGTTTTTCATGTCATCATTATTGAATCCATTAGGAAACATCTGCTTTGCAACTTTTGTTAAAATTCTCAGTGAAGCTTTAGCATCTGCAACAATCCCAATTTCTACTGGATAATTACGTCCAATTTCAGAAGGTTCAATATCAATATGAATCACTTTTGTTCCAGGAATATTAAATGTATATCCAGGATACCAAGAAGAACAATCAGCTTCTTTAAATCTTGTTCCTATGGCAAAAATAAGATCTGATTCCAAACAACTGTTATTTACAAGTTTTGTTCCCCAAAACCCAGTCATTCCAAGAACAAACGGATTATCATCTTTTAGTGCACCTTTACCCATAAGACTGTGAGCAACCGGTATTTTCATAAAATCAACAAATTCTTCTAGCTCTTTTGAGGCTTGTGCTAATAAAATTCCTCCACCCACATAAAGAACGGGTTTTTTCGCACTTGTAAGTTTTTCAAGTACATCTCTTGCTGTCTCTTCATTAATTGATGGTTTCACTAATTGTTTGGTATTTAGTGCCATTCTATCAAAAGTAGCACTACTAATTACTTCTGAAAATATATCCATAGGTACGTTAACCAATACAGGTCCAGGCTGACCGCTTTTGGCCAATTGAAATGCTTTTTCTAAAATCTCTGCCATTAAATCTGCTCTATCTACTCTCCAAGAACGTTTGACAAAGGGTCTATATATTTCATATTGAGATGCATCAGAATGTAAGTTCACCTCTTGATGAGGATGTTTTCCATAATAATGCGTTGGAATATCTCCTGCAATAACTACCATGGGAATACAATCTAAAGCAGCATTTGCAACACCTGTTGCACAATTTGTTAATCCAGGACTTAAATGTGACAATACTACCGATACATCATTTGTAACTCTAGCATAAGCATCCGCAGCATGAGATGCAATTTGCTCGTGTCTAACATTTACGAACTCAATTGAGCTCTTTTCCAAGGCAGACAACACTGAAATATTCGTATGTCCACAAAGTCCAAAAATATGTTTTACATCTCTATTTTCTAGATAGTTTACTATATGTTCTGCAACTGTTTTTTTATTTTCACTATTCATGTTTTCACTACTCATATTAAAATGCCTCGCTATTATAATATTCACCAAACAATTCTTGTTCAGTTGGTTTATCTTCTTTAATTGGTCTACTAACCCAAGTATAGTTTAGAAAATGTTTTAAAGAAATATTTTCATTGGTAATATTTCCTCCCCAAACACCACATCCAAGACTTGAAGTCATTGGCATACCATTAGTATATGATCCTGCATTTGCTTTTGATTGTGCTTGCCTAACCATCATTCTACTAACAGGTGCTACTTTTGCTAATGCATCTATATTTTCATCGTTATGAGAATAAATTCCACAAGAGTGTCCCTTACCTGCAGTTTGATAGATATCCTCTACCATTTCTAAAGCATCATCAAATGTTTCAAAATGATATAGAGCCATTAAAGTAGTGAGTTTTTCTTTTGAAAACTTGTATTCACTACCAATTTTTCCTTGGTTTTCAACCATTAAAAATTTTACGTCTTCGGGAATATCAAAACCTGCTTTTCTTGTTACTTGTTGAGGCTTACAAGCAATGGTATCAAAGGTTCTCATATTATTTTTATCCCACATAGCTGCCTCAAGAAGATTTTTTTCTAAATCACTACATAAGTAACCACCTTCATTTAATAATGCTTTTACCATATCGTCATAAATTGATTTTTGAATAACTATATTTCCATCAGCTGAACACCCTGAACCAAAGTCAGATGTTTTTGACAGTCTTGTGTTCGTTGCAGCGATATCAATATCAGCTGTTTCATCAATAACCATTGTAGAGTTACCTGCACCCACACCATATGCCGGTTTTCCACTACTGTATGCAGCTTGCACCATTGCTGGACCTCCAGTTGCTAGAGTTAAATTACATACCTCCATCAAATAGTTTGTTTTTGGGATAGAAGGGTTTTCAATAACTTGGAACAAATCTTCAGGAGCACCAAAACTTTTACAAGCTTTTCTTAGAACTTCAACTGTTTGTGCTGTTGTTTTTTTTGTTCGAGGATGTGGTGTAAAAATAACCGCATTCCCCGATTTTGTAGAATATACACTCGTGCTTGCAGGAGTTAATGCTGGATTTGTCATAGGAACAAGCGAAGCAATTACACCCACGGGTTTTGCATATTTTACAATCCCTTTTTCAGGTATTGATTCAACAATACCTCTACTTTTTTCTCTTAAGGCATCTCGTAATATACCATGTACTTTAAATCTTTTTCCAACTCTACCTTCTCTATCTCCAATGCCACTTTCATCAACACCAGCCTGCGCTAATTTTTTAAATGTAGTTTCATTTGAAATGTGCCAAGCTACAGATTGACACAACTTGTCTAATTTTTCTTGTGAATATTCATTTACTATTTCCACAGCTTTATTAGCCCGTATTATCATTTCATCAATTTGTATTTTATCTTCTTCTAAAAGTTCTTTTGACATTTTAATCCTCTCTATTTATTTAAAATTCTTTGGCTTCTAATCTCACCAAATTTTTTCTTTGATGCAAGAAGAGCCCTTCTTGCATGTTCCTCATATCCCAACTCCTGAACTTTATATTCATTTGGCAACTCTATTGAATAATTAACATTTGGAAGAGCTTCAATAATTGACTTGAAGTCAATACACCCCTCACCAGGATACAATCTTGCACTTCTAGCAATTTCTACCATCTCATCTTTTGTATCTGGTATTCCATATCCAACATCACAGGTATGAATAAACTTAAAATATTCGCTGGGTAACTTTTTTAAATCATCAATCTTCGTTCTTGACATATGTGTATACAGCGTATCAATTAATATTCCGGCATTGTCTCTCTGACTAGCTTTTAGAATATCAACAACACTAGCAAGATCTTTTAATCTTGAAAAAGAAGGATATTCTAAAGATACAAAAAAACCATATTGCTTGGCTAAATCACAAAGTTCTGAAAAAGTATCAATGATATAACTTCGATTGTCTTTTTCTTTTGTCCAAACACTTGTTATAAGATTTTTTGCCCCCAGTTTTGCACCAGCTTCCAAAACATTTTTATAAGACGATATATCACAGTCATCTGTAATTCTAAGTAGCTCAATATCGTGTACACCTAGACCTGTTGTTCTAAGGGCATTATAGGTTGCATCCAACATATCTTTATCTAACAATGATGTTGCAAATTCTCCTGCTACTCCCATAGATAGAAGTCTAGGACTTATAGCATCATAACCTGCCCTTGCTGCAACGTACACCAATTCAGGAGTAGAGCAACCAAGTAAGGTAAGATGAGCTAGAGAGTATTTTGGTTCGTATTCATTGTTTATAATATTTTTCATAATGCCTATCTTTTATTTAGTTGTTCTAGGTTCATATGTAGGTAAAAACCTTGGTGGCATAGGGCCCTTATTTCTACCACCTTGTTCCATTTGTTCCCAAGCATGGGCCAAAATACCAACTGAACGAGATAAACAAAACAACCCTCTTGCTAGTGGAGAAGGAACACCTAACTCACAAAAAATAATTGCAGTAGCTCCGTCAATATTCATTGCAATTGGTCTTTTTATCGACAGCTGACTTTGTATTGATTTTCCAATTTTTGCAAATTTACCACTTACAATATCTTCTTTAGCTGCATCTTCAACCAGTTCAATAAGTCTAGGCGCTCTTGGATCTATTGGTTTGTGAAACCTATGGCCAAAACCAGGAATTATTTTTCCATGATTTTCTTGATATGTTTCAAGTCCTTCTTTTACAGCTGATTCTAAATCATTGTTTTTTTCTAATCTTTTTTCTATATCATAATAGAGTTCAGCGCACTGTTCTCCAGCACCTCCATGAACATCACCTAACATATTTACAGCCGTTGCCATAACATTATTAAGACCCAGTCCACAAGTTACTGCCATTCTAGCAGCAGCAATTGATGGGGCTTGTGGCCCATGGTCAACTCCAGAGACCAAAGCACTTTCTAATAGTTTCGCCTCTTGTTCTGTTGGGCGTTTCCCAAGTATCATCAAACAAATCATTTCAACGAAGGTTACATTTCCTATTAATTCTTGAATAGGAGTACCTCTAAATTCGATTTTTCCCGGTTCCATATCTATAATTGACGTTTTCCACCAATCAGAGATATCTTTTGAATCATTTATATCTATCAAAATTCTTTCCTTTAATCTTAATGTTCATAACCCATAAGTCTTGGTAACCAAAGCACAATATCAGGTACTAATATCAATACCAACAGTGCTGATACCAAAGTAATTATGAATATCCATATATTTTTAATAATATCTCCTAAGGGAATACCAGTAACTCCGTTAATAACAAAGAGCAGTATTCCATACGGTGGGGTAATGAGACCAATCATGCAATTTACAACTGCAATAACTCCAAAATGCACCAAATCTATTCCTAATTCTCTTAACGAGGGTATAAAAAGCGGTAGTATAATTAATATAATAGTTGTTGCATCAAGAATAGCACCAAGTAATAAAAGTAAGACATTTACACCCAAAAGAAACATCAAGGGGCTAACATCTATTCCACTTAGAAATTGTGCTAACATGTTTGGTATATTTTCAGATGCTACAATATAATTCAAAATTAAAGCACCCCCAATTACTAAACCAATAGAGGCAGATGATTTGGCAGAATGTACTAAAACAGTGTATAAATCGTATAGTTTTAAACTTCTATAGAAAAACGCTGCAAGTGTTAAAGCATATGCAGCAGCAACAGCAGCAGCTTCTGTTGGAGTGGTTAACCCTCCGTAAATTCCATATAATAAAATGGCGGGCATTAAAAGCACAGGAAATGCATTTAGAGTTAAGGCAGGTAATTCTCTTAACTCTATTTTTTCCTCTAACTTAATATCATTTTTAATGGCCATAAAATAATTTACAGCCATAAGAACAAATGCCATCATAATCCCAGGAACGATTCCTCCTAAAAATAGATACCCAATGGACTGTTCAGATACGAGAGCATATAAAACCATAGGAATAGAAGGAGGAATTATCGGTCCAATGGTTGCAGTAGCTGCTGTAAGTGCTGCAGCGTAGCCTGCAGGGTAACGATTCCCTTTTGTCATCATTCCAATGATAATTTTTCCAATTCCAGCAACATCTGCAATAGCTGAGCCTGACATTCCTGAGAATATTAATGAAGATACAACATTTACATGTCCCAATCCACCTCTAAACCTACCAACAAGTGCTACACAAAAATTTAAAAGTCTATCTGAAATTGATCCTGCATTCATAATATTTGCGGCAATAATAAATAAAGGCACCGCTAAAAGAATAAAGCTTTTATACAGTCCAACTAAAATTTGTTCTCCTGCTAATGCTATATCTTGTCCAGCGATAAACAAATATGCAATAGCAGAAATAATAATTGAGTATCCAATGGGAGTTCCAATTCCTGCAAGTGCAAAAAGAGTAAATAAACAAGCCCCTAATTGTAATGACATAATAATCCTTCTTTCACTTTAATATTCGTCGTATTTTAATATCTTATATATTCTCTTGCTGTACATAAATACAGTACCAATAATAAACACTGCATATATACTATAAACGGTACGAAGAGGTATCTCTAAAGTTGCACTTCTTTTCAATTGCATAAAGTCAATATAATCCCACGTCGGTAAAAAGGAGTATGCCATACCAATTACAACAGCTGTTGCTCCAATTAATGAAAATATTTTTTGAATCCGTTCGCTACTTTTTTGATATAGAACATCAAACTTAATGTGATCTTCATGTTTTACAATAAACGCATTTCCAAAAAATACAATCCAAATCCAAAGAGTAAGACAAACTTCAAGTGTCCAACCAAAAGGATCTTCCAATATATACCGTGATGCAATCTGAACCAAAAACATTAAGAACATAGTTCCCATCATAAGGCAAGATATAGCTTCAAATATCTTTTTCAAGATTTCTCCTTTTAAACAATATAATTTACAATTTATTCACTTCTTAAGTATACAAAGATAATTGATTAAATTTAGTAACTACACTCAATAATCTTTGTATATTTAATTGTACAAATGTAATAATATTTTGGTTTCTTTTAAAGTAAATTTACTAAGACATACCAGCCTAATAGTTATTAGGCTGATGTGTTAGTAATAAATTCTTATAAAGCGTTGATTTTTTCAAGCATACCTGCTTGCCATGTTTTTGAATATTTTGAATTTAAATACATTTTTTGAGCATGTTCTCTAAAAGCTTTTACGTTTGGTTCATAAACTTTTAAACCTTTTTCTTTAACAAACGAGATTAAGTCTTTTTCTTTTTTCAAGATATTTTTTCTGATTTCACTTGCAGCATCTGTTGCTGCTTTTTGTAAAAGAGCTTGCTCATTTTTACTTAACTTGTTCCAAGTTTTTAAAGATACTGCAACATAGTTTAAGTCAACTAAATGTGAAGTAAGTACAATTTGTTTAGTAACTTCGTAAAACTTCTTATTCACTGTTGTAGGGATTGGGTTGTCTTGTCCATCAATTGCACCTGTTTGTAGTCCTGTATAAACTTCTGTAAATGCCATTGGAGTAGGGCTAGCACCTAATGCTTTACCTAAAAATTGCCATGCATTAGTTCCAGGCATTCTTAAATTAACACCCTTTAAATCTGCAGGTGTTTCAATTTTATCATCTGTTCGTAAATTTAATTGTCGTTTACCAAAATATGCAACTGCAAGAAGTTTAGTTTTTAACATTTTTTCAAGTTTGTTTTTTAATGGATCCATTACTGAATCATTGAAAACACTTAGTTGATGTTCTTCATCTCTTTGAACATACCCTGCAGAAAAAATCGAAAATTCGGGAATAAACTCTGCTAACTCTTGAGAAGATACTAGCGCCATTTCTAGGTTTCCTCTTGCCATTGCCTCTAGTTCAGTTCCTTGTTTGAACAATGATGAACTCCAATGTCCTTCAAAATTAGCAAAACTTGATACTGCTGGTTTAAAAACTTTTTCAAATGCTAACGCTCTTTCATCTGTATTTGATCCAGAGTTTGACAATCTTAATTTAATATTGTCTGCAGATGCTGTCTGCACTAGACTACCTACTGCTAAAACACCAGCCATAAAAGTAGTAGCAACCGTTCTTTTTAAATTTCTCATATATTCTCCTTTTGTTGTATAAAAGTGTATCATAAAAATAGATAAAATACAATATATTATTAAAAATATATTATATTTTTAATAATATATTAGATAAATCAATTAAAGTATCGATTTCTTGGGCTTTTAGGCATAACACATTTACTTGGAATATTGATAGTTTCGTATAAAACAACATATAAAGACAAAAATTTGTATTAAATTTAGCCCAATAATATTCAAATGTACTTAAATGTATGTGTAAGAAGTGTGCATATAAAAAACTATGATGCTGGATAAGTAGAGTAAAGGGTAAAGTTTTTAAACTTGCTCCCTTTATATATTAACTATTCGCTGAAATTCTTCCCTGAACAGTTTCTTTTCCTTCAAATTCTTTGTTATTGGAGTCTTTTACAATTATGGTAGATAAATGGTTGGTCTCTTCAGCTATTATCTGTGTATTACTTGCAATGGCTACATTTTTCTGAGTTTGTTGATCAAGCTCGGATACGGAAATATTAATTTGCTCAATTCCTCTTTGCTGTTCTTTAGCGGCATCTGAAACTTCGTCAATAAGTGAAATGGTGCTTTTGATATTTTTATTAAGGTTGTCATATCCTTTTATCATATTATCTGCGATTGCTTTACCATTTCCTGATTTTATTGTTGCACTTTCAACTAAGTTTTTTATATCTTTTGCAACATCAGCGCTTCTTGAAGCAAGATTTCTAACTTCCTGAGCAACCACTGCAAAGCCTTTACCAGCTTCTCCAGCTGTTGCAGCTTCAACAGCTGCATTTAAACTTAAAATATTTGTTTGAAATGCGATTTGGTCTATGAGTATAATTGATTCTGTTATTGCAGTAACTTGCTCATCTAAACTATCCATTGCTTTTGTAGTTTCATTTGCTAAATCTTCACCTTTTTTTAATGCAACTGTAACCTCATTTGTATACGTAACCATTTGAGTAAATCTTTCAGCATTATGACTAACAGTTGCCGTGATTTCCTCTAAAGCAGCAGCTGTTTCTTCAAGTGCTGCAGCTGTTTCACTTGAGTTTTTATTTAGAGTCTCTACATCATGAACTAAGGCAGTGGAACTGACTTCAAGTGTTAAACCATTTGTTTTATTTTCAATCAACATTTTAGTGATTGTATCACCTAGTGAATTTATACCCTCAGCCAATTTAAGTAAATGTTCTTTATTGTTTCTGGTATCAACTTTATTTAAATAATTGTGGTTTGTATACTGATTTAGAACATCTAAAACCGAGTCAATATTTGTCTGCATGTTACTACCCATTTTATTAAGAAGCGTAGTTAGTTCCTGTAGAGCACCATTTGATGTGGTGGAACTAACTCTTTGACATAAATCACCCTGCTCAAACTCTGACAATACAATAATCGTTTCATTAATTACCGCTCTATCTTCATCAATACTAATTTTTGAATTTACGATATTTTTATTCACTTCTTTTGATAACATTCCCATTTCATCAGTACAACTGTCATCTAAAAGTTGAACATCTTCACTTTGTCTGTTTAAGTAGTTGAAAAATTCACCTAGTCCAGTCTGAAATCTTGATATTTTCTGTCTCACTGATTTAATTATGATTAGTGCAAATAGAATGGATAAAAACAAAGATGTAGTTGATATGATTCCTATTATGATTAATATTTCTTCTTTATCTTTATCTACTTGAAGAGTTGAGCGTTCAAGGAAACTCTCAATTTGGTGAATAAGTCTTTGAATATTTTTATTTTTTATATTCAACTCCATTGAAATGGACCATTTTTCATCTTCTATGTCTTTTATCACTCCTGTTCTTAAATCTTTTTCAATCTTTTTTAGATATTGTGCAAATTTTGCCTGTTCTTGCTCAACTTTTTTTATTTCTTTTAAAAATAGATTATAAGTATATTTCGTTCTTTTATCATTGCTGTGAGCAATAGCTTCTTCAACTACTTGCTCCGTTTCTCCAATAATTTTCAAAGTTTGCGTCTCGAGCTCTTCAATTCTAGATTCTAAATCTTTAAATTGTTCACTATTAATGTCACTGCCTAAAATAATTAATTCATTAGATAGGTACTGCTCTTCAAGTATTTTTTTTTCAAAATTAGTCACAAGTTTATTTAGAGGAATTTGATACTGCGCAATTTGTTTTATCTCCACACCAATTTTATCTAGTCCCATATAGGTTGATCCTGATATTATCAGAATGCCAAAAATTCCTATTGTTATGGATACAGTTACTTTAGTAGTAATTTTTAAATTTTTAAAAAAAATTTTGCACCTTCCAATAAGTCTTGAAATTGCTGCTACAATTTTTAGATTTCTAAACATATATTTTCCTCTCCTGAATTTTCAAAATGACCTATAATTTAATAAGCCATTTCAAACTAATCTAAATAGACAATTTCTTGACTTCGCGATGATCTTTCAACTGCTTCAATCACTGCCAATGTTTTCAAACCTTCTAATCCAGATACCAAAGGTAATTCTTCTTCTTTTATCACTCTAGCAAAGTGATTTATCTGATTTATCAGAGGGTCAGAATCTTCTCTTGGAGTATTAGTAGAACTCATCGGGTTCCACCAACTTTTTTCTCCATCAAATCTCCACAGTCTTAAATCTGGAAGAGATAATGAACCGTCAGTTCCACCTACTAAGTAGCAACTTTCTTGAGTTGAGGGATAAGCCGGATTTTCACCAGCAGTTAATTCCCAACTCCAAGGCGCAACAATCATATCTGATACTGTTACAGTCCCCACAGTTCCACTTTTAAATTTTAAAACAATAGCTGCTACATCCTCATTTTCATAACCTCTTATTGACTTAGTAGTTTGTGTTTGAACAGACTCTACGTCTCCACACAAGTATCTAACTAAATCGATATCATGTGCCAAGTTTACAGATACAGGTCCTGCACCTTCAAGTTTTCGCCATGGGGCTTCCTCAAAATAATCATCTGGTTTATACAACCAACAAGTAGCTTGCACAGCCCTGATTTCACCAAGTTTTCCATCAACGATAAGCTCTTTTGCTTTTTTCATCAAGGGATTGTGTCTTCTATGATGGCCTATTAAAATGGGTATATTCTTTTCTGCTGCTGCATCCACTAAAACTTGAGCTTCTTTTGAAGACGTAGCAATAGGCTTTTCAATCAACATAGGACAATTATTATCCAAACAAACAAAACCATTTTCGATATGAAGTTTATTAGGAGTTGCAATAATTACTCCGTCGGGTTTAATATTTTTAAACATCTCTTCTAGAGAGTCATAACATACAATTCCCAAGCTTTTTGCAAATTCTTTTGCTGAATCGCTTGGATCAACTATAGCACATACACTAGTTCCATTACCACTCATTATTGAATTTACATGTCTTTTCCCTATCAATCCAGCTCCAGCTACTGCTATTTTAATTTCATGAGACATATTCGTACCTTTAAGTTTTTTTAAACTTTAACATACATTTTATAAAAATATAATAAATTATTCAAAGTATATGATATTTTATCATAAAATGATTTATTTGAATAAGTAAACTATATTTTACTTTAAATAAATTTGTGATATATTACTCCATGAATAAAACAATTTCACAAACAATTTACAACACATTGAAAAATGACATTATCGTTGGAAGTTTACAATCAGGAATCAAACTAAAACTCAATATTTTAAAAGATAAGTATGGAGTTAGCGTCTCGATTTTAAGAGAAACGCTTAGCCGATTGGCTAGTGAAGGCTTTATAGAAGCAAAAGAGCAAAAAGGCTTTTATGTTTCGCCTATTTCAAAAGAGGACTTTCAAGAAATACTTGACTTAAGAATTTTGATTGAATGCCATGCTATTAAAGTTGCAATAGAAAATAGAACAGATGATTGGGAATCTGAGTTAGTTGCTTCTTATCACAAGTTGAGACTCATGGAAAAAAGAATTGAAAATGAAGAGTTTGATAAAATCAATGAATGGAAAACTTGTGACAGAAAATTTCACCAAACGATTATTGCAGGTACTAATTCAAAACATCTAATTGAATTACACTCTTTGATATATGACAAATACTTAAGATACCAAATGAAAGTTCTTACCTTTAGAGGGGATGAAGTTTTGGACCATCAAAAATTATTTGATGCCATTATTATAGGAGATATCAAACTTTCACAAGAAATACTAAAAAACCATATAATCGAAGGTTTTAAAAAAACCAATTTAGATGAATTAGAAAAGTAAAAATATGAACACAAATGATTTAATGAATACTGCTTTAAAATTAGCAAAACTTGATGTGATGCCGCCAGATACCAATATTATCGTTGAAGGTGAAAATATCAAGAAAGTCCTTATTGGAATCGATATGGAAACACCAGAATTACTACTGGCTCAGCAATTAGGATATGACTGTGTAGTAAGTCATCACCCAAAAGCAGACTCTTGTGTGGTTGATTTTGTAAAAGTCATGGATGTACAAATTGAGCGAATGGTTAAATCTGGAGTGCCTATAAATAAAGCACAAAAAATGTTAAAGAAAAAACAAATGAGTGTAGACCTAGCCCGTCATGGGTCAAACTATGATAGAGTAAGTTCAGCTGCAAGACTTTTGAAAATGCCTTATTTAAATATACATATCCCTGCTGATTTCATAACAGAAGAAATAGTACAAACAAGACTAAACAATGCCTTTTTAGATAAGCCAAAAACAAAACTAAAAGATATCATAGATGAGTTAAACTCATGGGAATATTACATAGGAAAAGTAGCACAACCTGTAATTAGAGTTGGCTCAAACGAAGACTATGCAGGTAAGATAGAAGTTCTTATGGCAGGTGGAACCAATGGTGGAGTTGATGTATACAAAGCATACTTTGAAGCAGGTGTTGGAACAATAATAGCCATGCACGTTCCAGAAGATGTGAAAAAAGCAGTGGCAGAACAAAATATAGGCAATATCATTGTTGCACCTCATATGCCCAGTGATAGTATTGGATTACTTGAGATTGTCAAAGCTTGGCGAGAGCAGGGTGTTGATGTGACATGTATGAGTGGGATTGTAGAGTAGTTTTCTATCTTACTTTAATTCAATCTCCACAAACACAAATTCATAGTCATTGTAGTTGATAACATTGTGGGTCACACCCTTTAATCGACTATACGAAACTCCTGCTTGTAACTCAACTATAATTTCTTCTGATTCAGTGACAATAAGAAGTTTACCCGTTGTTTGAGGAACCACCACATAATCATGCTCATGACTATGCCATATTGTTTCTGCACCAGGAGCAAACCTCCACTCCGTAACAATTACACGATCATTGTCTATTTGAACAGTGGGTATTGCAATTTCTCTTTTTTTAGTCATTGTTTATCCTTCATCAATATTCTTTATATTAAAATCATATAATCAAATAGTATTAGAAGAGTATCAAAAGAAAATTTCATGTGATTTTTTTATAAGTGTATATAAAAGAGAATCTACCCTACAGTTTCAAAGCCATTTCTGCCATGAAGAAATTCAGCTCGAGATTGTTTTAAGTTCGACTTCAAAAGTGGAGATTCAACGAATGAGATTAATCTTTCATAATTAATTGGAAATATTAATCCACCTAAAACTAGAAAGATAAATTCCAATCTCCCATGGCTTTATAATAAGTAACGTACAGCACAATATATAGTAAAACTGCAGCTGTCCCTATTATAATATATTTATTAATTTTAATATTTCGCATTTTCTAAAACTCCCTCATCTAATATAGTTCATTTATCACTCAAAATTTTCATGAATATTTTTATTTTTTATTGTAATACAGTTTATCAAAACATTGTAATTCATTTGTCACATTTCACTATAAATTGAAAGAAATTTCGAAATATGTAGGTTTTTATTGTAATCGTATATGGAAAAGTGTTTTGTTCTTAAAGACACTAAAGGTCTTCGCTCTTTTCTTCTTTTATTGATGCTCGGAGTAAATTCTGCATGCAGATAAAAGAAGAAACAAGAAAGCAACCACGGCTTCGAAGTCCTGCGGATACCTTCACTTATGAGTTCTCCTTTTTTGCCCTGCAGAACTCCCTAAAATGTGCTCTACGCGTAAAGTTGCCTTGTGCCCTTTGGCACAAGTTTTCCCCTACTTCCATTTTTTAACGGTCAAACAGGCTTCGGGCTTGTTTCAAAAAGAAAGACCTAAACACTCAGCTTCTCCAGATGTGGGAACACCCATATAGTTTTGGCTGAGACAAAAGTGGAGATTCATCCTCTGGGGTGTTATTTGTGTTATTTTTTTTAAGAAAGTTTTGATGATCCTTTGGAAAAAGAAAAAATTAATGACTTAGAAACTTGGAAAGAACAAGGTGGTATTTCTATTATTAAAGAAGGTGCATATAAATATCTTCAATTCAGAAAAGACAATTTAGCAAAAGAAAAAGAAAAATATAAAAAATAACTAATTTTCTTCAAGGTCAAGGCAGATAGAACTTTTTGGGAGGAGCATACTTCAGTATGTGACAAGTAAAAAATTCGTATCGAACGCAGAGATTGGATAAAAGTAGTTATTTGGCTGCTAATGACTTACCAGCTACAAAACCACTCGCCCACGCGAAATGTAAGTTGTATCCCCCACGGTGTCCCACTATATCCAAAACCTCTCCCGTAAAATACAATCCCTTAACCTTTTTACTTTCCATCGTTCTATCATTCACTTCTTCAGTTCGAACACCACCACCACTAACTTCAGCGTGTTTGAACCCTTGAGTTCCAATAATCTTTAATCTCCAATTGATAAGCTGATTTACTATTCCTCTTATTTGTTTGGCATTGATATCTTTGGCTTTTACTT
>Ga0209826_1000882_pt1 | contig 21482 bp, 17 predicted proteins | sample GOMGulsemesocosm_5_FD_184637 | JGI IMG/M metagenome (GOLD analysis project Ga0209826, IMG submission 184637) | Methane-oxidizing microbial communities from mesocosms in the Gulf of Mexico - GOM15C Gulf of Mexico (SPAdes) (version 2) | ecosystem: Environmental > Aquatic > Marine > Cold seeps... | reverse complement strand
TTGTAGCGGTGTAACTGCGGAACCGGCTGGGTAAACACATCGCGGTTCATGCGGAAGATATCCCACACCTGATACACAAACCAGGCACCCAAACCAGCCCACACCATGTAAGTCACCGACTGACTTAACAGGCCCACCCCCGTTGGGGATAAACGCCATGCAATAACGGCCATGGCGATAAACATAGGCGCGGACATTAAGATGTAGAGGAATAAATCACCGACGCTGGTGACTTCCATAGCGCCCAGTTTTTTAGGTTTGAAATAGGTCGAACCCTTAGGGGTATCGCGAACCATGCGGTAGAAGAAAACCGAATAGGCAATAGAGACAACACCGGCAGAACCCACGGCTATACGCCAGCCATCGTCAACACTAAATAAACCGGCCAGCAGTGGCAGAGCGAAACCCGCCGCTGCCGCACCAAAGTTGCCCCAACCGCCATAAACACCCTGCGCCGTACCGCTTTGCTTAGCCGGGAACCAATCGGTGATCAAACGAATACCGATCACAAAACCCGCACCCGAGAAACCCATCAAGAAACGCGCCGCCGCCAGTTGCTCATAGGTTTGTGCCAGCGAAAAACCAATACAAAAAAGGCCCGCCACCACCAGCAGCATGGTGAACATGATGCGTGGGCCAAACTTATCCACCAGCATGCCAACGATGGTGCGCGCAGGAATGGTCAAGGCCACGTTGAGGAATAACAGCGCCTTCACTTCCGCGCTGCTGAGGCCGAAAGCCTGCTGAATCAGCGGCATTAATGAGGTGTGGCTCATCCACATAAAGAAAGTTATAAAGAAGGCAAACCAGCTCAAGTGCAGCACTTTCATTTTGCCGACAAAGCTAAACAGGTTAAATTTTTCAGACTCACTCATACCACGAGATCCCAAAATAAAGTTTCAATACCCTCCTACAGCAAGGGTCAGGCCAGAACGCAGCGGCGTCGTTAAAAAACATAAAAAACACACCATCTCCCTGCAAAAAACACCCTATAGGTGCATTCAACACACACCCAGCAACCCCGAGGCACGAAACGTTCTAGGGCGAAAATAAAAAAGGCGCACTATAGTGGTGCGCCTTTTTTATGCTTTGGACCTAATACGCCATTATGACGTATACCTCATGAACGCTTTATCGCGCCCAAAACAGCAATTCCCCACCACACCTTCTGCGGTTAACTCGCTAATGGATAACTCATCAGCGAGTGGTCCACCACCTCGCCAAATTTCGATTTGAGCCCTCCTCTTCTTGTCAAAACGTCACTAAACCCTAAGCGTTTATACAGCTCATGCGCACGCGGATTCGAAGCGGCCACATCGAGGACCGCGGTGGCGGCCCCCTCCTGCCTCACTTGGTCTAATAGATGCTCAACTAGGCGAGCTCCCAGCCCTTGGCCGCGCTCACTGCCGGCAATGCCTAAGTGGTAAAGCAAACCAGCACCCGGCTTGGGCGGCGGAATGATCACTTCAGTTCTAAGCCCACGGACAAGCACAGGAAGCACGCTACCCAGTGAATATGAACGCCATATGTGTTTAAACGCTGACAGAGTAAAACCCCACTGTTGTTTGGCGAAGCGCACTGCCCCGACCCCCACCAGCACACCATCGCGCTCAATGGCAATATGCTGCTGGAAACCAAATTCCGAATCTCCAGCCAGAAAGGCGCGTCGTAAAAAATCAAGCGGCTGCTCTGCACCCGCCTGACAGAAGACATAATTAAACGCGGCTGGGCCCGAGCTGTAGATTAATTCAACGGCCTGATCGACATCGTCCCGCACACAAGGTCTAAAAGTGATCACACTCATAAAGCACTCAATAAGTTCATAGGTTATAACAGTACTGAATATCGCACGACCTCACGACCTCACGACCTCACGACCAATGGTTATGTGAATGGCCGAATAGCGCCATAAAACTGAATGGCACGGGTAAGCGCTCACACCCCGCCCTTTCGAGCACATTAATAAGTCTGACTTAATAAGAGCCAAGGGCGAACCTCAAATAAACGAATACGGGACGCCATCAAACCAAACAAATATAGCGATAGTTGCAGCCTAGACATTAATTTAAGCCAGACCCAACAACCGTCTTAAACCGACTAGAATCAGAGGACACAGGTGATTCCTTGGTTTTTTTTTGTAAATCGAGCTTCCCTTGACTGCAGACCGACTGATTAAATATGCGACACAAAATAACGATAATGGGAAACACCATGTCCAAACAGATCGCCTCGGCTACACTGCTGGCACTCTTCGCCAGCCTGTCAATCAATGCCGCCGAACCCGCCTTTGAGCGCACCGAGGAACGCGCGCCCTGCGCCAACTACTCCGAGAATAAGCAGCCGTTCTTTGGCGATCTGCATGTGCACACCAGCTACTCATTTGACTCCTACGTCTCAAGCCAGCGTAACGACCCCTGGGATGCATACAGCTACGCCAAGGGGGAAGCGATCTTCCTCTCTGATGCAGACGCTAATCAGACGGTAGAAGCTAAAATTCAGCGGCCGTTGGACTTTACCGCCATCACCGACCACGGCGAGTTTCTAGGGCAGATCGGTATGTGTACCTCAGACGCCAGCAAGCTCGGTTACTGGTGGCCACACTGCATTATGACCCGTTCAGAAAACTACTACGCCCAGCTGGTCGCCATGGGCTGGTGGGCTGATATAGGTGTTGCGGACACCTCCGCGGTGAAAGAAAAGAGCTTTGCCTGCACTCTGTCTGATTGTGACTCGAGCGGTAAAGAATTCTGGAACAACATTCAGCAGGCCAGTGAAGACCACTACGACCGTACAGAAGAGTGTGGGTTTACCACCTTTGTCGGCTACGAATACACCGATGCACCCGACTTTAAGAACATGCACCGAGTGGTCATTTATCGCAACGAAAATGTCACCGACATGCCGATCACCACCTACGAGACCGGCAGCTACAACTTCCCCAAGTTATGGAGCGACCTGCGCGAGCAGTGCATCGATAAAGATGAGGGTTGTGATGTGATGTCAATCCCGCACAACTCCAACCTAGCCGGCGGACTGATGTTCCCCGACCCAAAGAACCAAGAAGAAATCGACAACCGTCAATTCTTCGAACCCCTGTTTGAGCTCACCCAACACAAGGGCGCCTCCGAGTGCCGCTATGACCGTCTCGCGGGCAAGGGGTTGGGCACCACCGATGAGTTATGTGACTTCGAACAGATCAAGGCCGACAACCTCGGTATGCTCGGCAGCGTGCACGGCGAAACGCAAACCGATCGTGCCGACTCGGTGCCTATCGAAGAGTTTGCCCCGCGTAACATGATCCGCAACGTGCTTAAGGATGGCCTCGCCCTAGAGCAAGCCAGTGGCGAGAACCCGTTTAAAATCGGTTTTATCGGTTCCACTGACAGCCACAGCGCCACACCCGGCTCAGCCGAAGAAAATAACTACGTTGGCCACCTAGGACGACGTGACTCAGGTTACCGAAATCTACAGGATCACTTTGGCTCCAACCCCGGTGGCTTAGCCGTTGTCTGGGCCGAAGAAAACTCCCGCGACAGCCTCTTTAACAGCATGCGCAACAAAGAGACCTACGCCACCAGTGGTACACGCCCTATCGTACGATTCTTTGGTGGCCGTGATTTCACCCCCGCCATGTGTCAGTCCTCCAGCATGGTAGCCGATGCTTACGCCGGTGGTGTTGCGATGGGCGGTGACCTCAGTTCAGCAGACCTCAAAACCGCTGACGGCAACAAAGCGCCGAGTTTCCTCGTCAGCGCGCTAAAGGACGCGGGCTCCCCCGGCAACCCAGGTATCGACCTACAACGCACCCAGATCATCAAAGGCTGGGTGGATGCCGATGGCCAGACCCATGAGAAGGTCTACGACATAGCTGGCGGCCCGAACAGCGCCAGCGTTAACCCGCAGACTTGCGCCCCAGTCGGTCAAGGTTACACGGACCTCTGTGGCGTCTGGACAGACCCTGAGTTCGACCAGAGCCAGCGCGCTTTCTACTACGTGCGCGTACTTGAAAACCCAAGCTGCCGCTGGAGCACCCTGCAGTGTCAGGCAGCCGGTGTGAATCCGTTTTCTAAGGACTGCAGCACACAAGCCGCTGAACAAACCGCACTGGCCCAGGAAGGCAGCGCCTTTGGTGATGTTTACGGCAGCTGCTGTATCAACCCTAAGGATGAGCCGTTCTACACCCCCACCATCCAAGAGCGCGCCTGGACTTCACCTATCTGGTACACACCAGAAGACAGCGCCGAAGATTGATCGAACAGGCGCTCCAACGTGTTAAGTACACGCTGGAGCGCCTGTCTGCTCGCCTATTCAGAGCCCCTCCTTGCAGGACCTTTCACCCATGCAACTTATAACCCTCGCTAAACGCGTCAACACACCTCTGCTGCATTTTTTATCGCTCGGCCTATGCCTGTTAATTCTCACCGCAGAATCCGCCGAAAAAAGCCTGGTGTTTATTAGCCAAGCACAGCAACAAAACCTGCACCAACAGTGGCTAAGTAAATACGGCCAAGCACCGAGTAAAGCCCAACAACAGACACTTTTAACCCAAGAATTTGAAGACCAACTGCTGTTTGATCAAGCGCGTCAACGCGGCCTGCAAGACCTGCCGGTGGTACAGGCACGGCTAAAACAACTGAACAAATTTTTAGCCACAGACAAACAAGTAAACACCGTAAATCAACCAGACCTTTCACTGGAGTTCAGCGACCCATTGATCCGCCAGTACATGATCAACGCGATGCGTGAAATGCTCATCAGCGAAGCGCTGAGGGAGCGCAAGAGAACACAGCAAGTAATTATTTCTGACGCAGCCATTGCCGACTATTACCAGCAACACTTAAAAGAATTTTTCCGCGCCGACAAATACCAACTTAATCACATATACGTCGGCGGCCTGAACAGCGACAGCCTACAACGCGCACAACAATTGTTTCAGCAGGTGCAACAGCAACCTGACACCGCCGCCAACCTTGGCGACGCGTTTGCAGAGGGCAGTCAGCTACCCCTGCTAACACCAACACGGCTGCTGCGTAAATTTGGCGGCGACATTGCAAACACAAGCCCGTCACTGCAAGTCCAACAATGGAGCAAACCTATTGCCTCCAGCTATGGCTATCACTTGCTTTACCTTGTCAGCAAACAAAACGGCACTCAGCTCGCACTGGAACAGGTAGCGAAAAAAATTCAGCACACGCTGCAATATCAACTGCGCGATCAACTGCTTGCCGAACAGCTCAGCCAACTAAAAAATCTCTACCAAATTGAATTAGAAGCCGAGTCCCAGCCACTCGCCACCACACTCTAGGGAACGCAGGTATGTCTACATTTTTTAGAATCAGCCTCAGTTTCTGGCTACTGGTCGGCGCCAACGTTTTGCAGGCCGATCCCCTTGCCCCCGGTCTGTGGGCCATAGAAGAAATAACCACTCAGCAGACTGCCGATACCCAAACAGAAAAAAGTTTATATCAAATAACTTGGAAGCGCGCTCTGAAATCAGAGCCCGGCTTTTTTCCTAGCGCGCAACTGCCCTCCGTGTGCACAGATATAAGTCCACGACAAACACGCATTGAAGGCACCGCTCGATTACAAACATGGCAGAGCGCCTGCGAGTGGCTGAAAATACAAGGGCAATCGTTTGAAGTCAGCGGCCTGACCGGCAGCCAAGTGGGCGTACTGTTGCGCATCAGCACCCTAAGCGGTGAGCACTACCACCGCATGCTCAGCGGCGAGCACAACACCTACAAAGTACCACCAAAAGAATCCGCCCTAGCCATTTTCGAAAACTATTTAGTCAGTGGTTTCGAGCACCTACTGACCGGTCTCGATCACGTGCTTTTCGTTATCCTACTCGCCCTACTCGTTGGCTGGCAGCGCAAGCTCATCGTCACCATCACCCTGTTCACCCTGGGCCACTCCCTTACCCTGTCGCTCACCATTATGGGGTTGGTGAGTTTCCCCAGCGCGCTGGTGGAGACCTTAATCGCCTTCAGTATCGTGTTGGCGGCAGCCGAATTAGCACAGCCCGACAAACTCAACTTATTTGCAACGAAACCGGGCTGGATGTCGGGCGGTTTTGGGTTACTGCACGGCATGGGGTTCGCGGGTGCACTGAGCCAAGTAGGTCTACCGAGTGGCGAGATACCACTGGCACTGGCGGCTTTTAATATTGGTATAGAATTGGGGCAATTATTGGTCATCGGCGCACTGTTTGTACTCGTAATCGGTACGCAGCGACTGTTAAAATCCCAATGGATCAACCGCTCACTGGCCGACCGGATTTGGCCCCAGTTTCAGCATGAAAAAAATGGCACGCTCGGCATCAACTGGATCACATTGTTGACCGCCTACTCCATAGGCGCCATTGCCGCGCTGTGGTTTTGGCAACGTTTGCTGGGGTATTAATTATTCCTGGGACCACATTGTGGACGCCAATTAGTACCTTAGCTTTGCCGTTCACGACCCAGAGCCGCCAGTCGGCAAGTTGAGTGATTGAGATCGAGTGTGCCCTTAGCGGACATTGACGGGGCTATCCGATTAGCTGTTCAGGTATGCAGTTTATTTGGCAGTCACTGGTTTGAACGGCACGCTTTAGCCCCAAGCGGTCACGCTTTGTTACCAGCATGAAAATAATATATCTTACGAATCAATGAGTTAGGGAACTCGGCCGGGCACATAGTGGGGTCCGGTTATTTACCTTTGCATAAGGTCAAAAGGCGCGCATGCTTGCTTTGTTTTGAACGGATGCAGACACCTCTCGAAACCTCTGTTCTTTCAATGACATATCAATTGCGCACAAACGATAGAAACCGCAAAGTGAGCATGCGCGGTATACAAATGTTAAATGTCATGAGAGGTATCGTGAATAAAGTAGTCTTTATCCTGTATGCAGTATTTATTGCTTTCGTTTCACTTCGTCCGATGAACAGCGCCACCCTCGAACCATGGGATAAGGTTTTTCATCTAATTCTTTATGGTGTATTTGCCGTACTTGGCTATCGCGCATCAAAAAAACCAAAGCAATTCTTATATATCTGCATCGCCATCGTGATCTACAGTGGTTTAATGGAAGTTGCCCAGTCATTTATGCCAGGCAGGGTAATGTCAGCTTATGATCTACTAGCAAATACAATAGGTGTTGTGCTCGGTGCGGTCATAGCCAAAAAAGTGCTAAGTGCTAAGTGCTAATGATATTTAACAAAACGGTCAACGAACGCCATCAAGCAGGATGGACAGCTAAAAGCGCTGCTGCGCAGCAACGCTACCCATTAACACAGAGTTAAGTTTCTAATATGAAATATTTTCAGTTTTTGGTTTTAATGCTGGCGATGCAAGGTGTGTGTGCGCATGAACCGGAAAGCGAAATGGACTTGCCAGAGAAATATGAGGTTCTTGCCATATCCAGTGATGAAGTGATGTGGTTCAACGGAACGATAACCTCCTTTCGTGAGTTGTACCTAGAGCTTAATGAACTCACCTTGTCGGGTGATGAGGTCACCCTAATATTAGAGGTTGATTCTGGAGTCAATAGGCAGGGGGAATTCTACCGGCAGCTTGTTCAAAGTTTTCTAAACAGAGAAAATGTTAAACTCAGATTTGAGAACCAGCACAAATAAAACTTAACCAGTAGCAGAAAATTGAGCGGCGTAAAATACGCACCGTCAACTGTGTCGAGTATCATCAATAAAAATTTAGATGCGGGGTTAACTCAGTTGGTAGAGTGTCAGCTTCCCAAGCTGAATGTCGCGAGTTCGAATCTCGTACCCCGCTCCATTTCTAATGCCTGCTTTGGCCAAAATCTAGCCTAAACCACACTGCTCCCAACCGTCCGCTCATGTTAAGCGGTAGTTTAAATGTGTCGCTATGCCATACAGCGCGCTGCTTAAAGTCGAGCCAAGCCCCCAAGCTTCAGCTGGCACCCAGCCCCCTTTCAGCCCGCCGAGTGGCGACGGTTTTGTTTTGGTCAGATGTGCAGGCCCGAAAAGGCTCCTGCAATTCCGGCATTCACCACGCCCCTGTGGCTCGATTTAAAAATACAGGGAAGGCTTGGATGCCTAGAAGCGGTAATATTGTTAAGACTTTTGGGTGAGCAAAAGTCACTCTTGTTAAATACAGGGTCGTCCGCCCGGCGAAACGGGCAACCTGAATAAGTTGCAGGTTACCCGATACAACCCCTCTGGAATGACAGTGTTTGGCACGGAGCCGACTTAAGCCTCGTAGCTCTCAGGGCTGATTGATGCCAGCTCCAGACACAGCGCTATTCCCCCGCACCCTAAGTCACCTGCAACCCATTACCGAAAATGGCTACATTCATGCGATCATGCCGTGGCTGTGATGTTTTTCTGATGGTCCTGAAATAAAAATACAGTACAATCCGCACGAAAGGCTTTCAACGTTTTAAACATTGGATCCGTCAGAAAAAAGTGAACCGGGTTGCGGAGTTGGAGCAGGCTCATAAGCGCGAATGAGTCGATAAGCCTATGCTTTATAATGACCAGCAGATCAAAGATCTCAAGCAGTCATCACCTGATGGGCTGGAAGCTGTGCCTGACATTGCTATTTTTCGTGGCAATTAATCAATGGAAATAATGAATGCCTACTGAAACACGCGCCTTTTTAGTCACTAAGTCCGATCACCTCCTTAAAGATAAAGCGGGCAAGGTTTTTTCAGTGCCCGCAGGTTGGGAGAATTTACCCGCCGGAGATGCCTCGGTTACGCGCAAGGTAAAATCCCTCGGGCCGACTTGGACCGTTCAGGAAAAGAAGGGACGCAAGACTCTCTCTCACGGCGTTTGGGCTAAAAAAGAACAAATTGGAGAAGCGAAAGCGCTTGTCGAAGCACAACGAGCCGATCCCAAGCATCAGAAAAAATTGGCTCAGGCGAAAGTTCGCCGCGAAGAAAAGGAAGAGGTCTTCGGCGAAGACTTTCAGCAGGCGATCATTAAATTTCTCAACTTCGACGTGAAATATCAAGCATTGGTTGAGCAATTAGCGGGGCTGGTAAAAGAACACGCGGTTCCCGTCGGTAGCGGCACAGTAGCGCGTAGCTCATCGGTGACTTTGGACGATAAGGCGGCTTTGGCAGTAATGGCCTGGATGCGACATAAAACCAGTTCTTATGATTCAACATCTGTTCCACGTGTTAAGGGCGCAAGACGCGAACTAAGGCGACAGATAGGGCGTCAATCCGAACGCATCTTAGCAAAGTACCGCAGTGGTGGTGATGTTGATTTAAAGGTTTGTCCGCTTTACAAGGCCCTGAAGAGCACGAGTAAATAAAAACCTTTATTCGTCGTTCAGGTGAATGAAATGAAATACAGAATTACTCAGTGAAAAATCTCGGCGTTACAGAAAGTCTGCTTTGATCGCCAATTCAGTCTAAATTTAACCAATCCCAAACGGCGGATTTTGTCACGCAACGGCTACTCAATGCTTCCATTGTTACGGCCGTATGGCCAATGGGGCCACACGCTCGTCGCCCTAGAAATAGCACAACAGGGGAACGCATACGCGTGTCAGTGGCACGGTAATCGGGAAGGTGTGCGTCGCAGTGGCTTAAGGCTACGACTTCCGACGACCATCTGGGAGAAACGAAGCAATAACGCCGTTTAAAAAACAGCGCCTTATTTAACTATTACGCAACGCGACTGGCCACGGTAGCCTCACGGCCCCTAAGCGACCAACACAGCACCAAGCTGCCCGCAACTATACCCGGCAAGCCTTCATACACAGCGCTATGCCAACCCATGTGCCGCCAAAAGAGCGCCACTAATAACCCGGTGACAACAGCGATAACACTGAGCAGCTGACTGGGTCGCATGCCAACACACAAAGCCAACAGCAAGGGGGCAAACGCACTGGCCAGCCCCGACCAAGCAAGAATGACCAAACTGAAAACACTTTCATTACTCGACAGAGCCAGCATTAAGGCACAAAAAGTAATCAACACCGTGCTCAATTTGATCAACAGCGGACGCTCAATCTGACTGGGCAGCACATCGTGGGTGATGGCCGCTGAACAACTGAGAACCAGAGAGTCGGCCGTCGACATGGTGGCCGCAAAGATACCCGCCAGAATCAGACCCACCAACACAGGGGGTAATAATTCCACCGCCATGGTCGGCAGGGCCAGCTCAGCGTCAAAGCCGCCAGTGTCAGCTAGGTATAAGCGCGACAGCAAGCCAACGCCGGTGGCCATGCAGTAAAAGCCAAGGAACCACAGGTAGTACCAGATTTTTGCTTGACGCATTTGGCCACTGTCATCCAAGGCCATAAAACGCACCATGATGTGCGGTTGACCAATCACCGATAGGCCCGCAAACATCCAGCTGATGGCAAACAAACCCGCACCTGCCAGCCCAGGCAATGCCAAATCCTTGGGGAACCAATCAAGGAAGCCGTCTATCGACTGCATTCCGATAACCGCCTGATCAATGCCGCCCAATGTAAACACCGCAACACTGAGCAATACGGCCATAGCCACAATCATGACAATGGATTGTGCGGCGTCTGTCCAGATAGAGGCTCGGATACCACCTGCAAAACAATAGAGCGTGACCAGTACAGCGCCCATCACCGCGCCGGCCCAGTTCGGCCAATCTAAAAGCACATGTAACGCTTTGCCGCCGGCCATTAGCTGCGCACTGGCATAAGCCAGCAGGAACACAAGGGAAACCACACCGATTAAACGCTGTAGCCCTCGATTTTCAGCGCCGTACCAATGACTCAGCACACCGGCATAGCTCACCTCATCGCAGTTTTCCGTGGCCACTCGGAGGCGGGAATGAACAAATAAAGACGCTAGAAAGTCACCCACAATCCAACCCAGCATTAACCAGATAGAAGCCAAGCCTGTGGCGTAGGTATAACCGATCACCCCGATAAACATATAACCACTGTTATTGGTGGCGACGGCTGACAGGCCTACTAACCAAGGTTTTATAGTGCTACCGGCCAGGTAGTAATCCTGTCGGGTACCCTTACTTTTCCAAACGGACGACACGCCGATCAAGGTAAATACGAACATGAAACCAATAAAAGAGAGGATCATTCTCAGAACCTTAGATATCGAATACGGCCTGACCTCGGCCTATGGGGGGAAACACTGCTTTACAGTCGTTAGGGTGGGATAGGGGATAATTAAAACACAAAAAAACATGAGAGGTTGCGATCGCCCATCATGCTCGATAGGCAACCGCACTTTGAAGCAACATTACTCAGAGATCGCGCCGGCCGAGAGCTCATAGGCCCCTTCTTTATTGTGGACCTCAGTTCCATTAAGCGGTGGGTTGAAGACACAAGCCATCTTCATTTCCTTAGTCGCTCTCAATACATGTTTATCATGCTTATCAAGAATATAAAGCGTGCCGGGCGCAATCGGGTGTTTTTTTCCATCAGCCAGGGTTTCAACTTCGCCTTCACCGGAGATGCAGTAAACAGACTCTAGGTGATTTTGATAATGCATTTGGAAGTCGGCATTTTCATAGATGGTCGTAATATGAAACGAGAAACCCATTTCATCGTCCTTCAGGAGTAGACGTGTGCTCTCCCAATTGCCATCTGGCGATACGATTCTGCGGTTGGTTTTTTCTGCTTCTGATAAAGATCTAACAATCACAGCATTGCTTCCTTATTTAAAATTCTGTTAATACATATTCATTCGATGGGGTACACCGAAGCGCACCAATGCCCCCCTAACGATCTAGCCTTATGCTTCACTCGACTCAAAGTAGTCTAATGTCTTCGGAATAGTACCTTCCTCTGCACAAACTTCCTTAATCGCCTTTTCGACAATATCGATGCCCTTTTTAAGGTTTTCGTCGCTGATAATGAGCGGGCACAAAAACTTAACGACCTGATCGTCGGCGCCACTGGTCTCGATCATTAAGCCGTGCTGAAAAGCATTGCGCGTGATTTTCCCAGCGATATCGCCATTAACGCAGTTAATGCCTTGGAACATGCCTCGTCCACAGGTGGTGAATTTCCCTTCACCGTACAGCTCAACAATCGCTTCTAAACGCTCGGAAACATACAGCCCCTTGCGCTTAATTTCATGGGAGAAAGTATCGTCCGCCCAGTAATTATCAATCGCTGCCTTGGCCGTAACAAACGCAAAGTTGTTACCGCGGAAGGTACCGTTGTGCTCGCCGGGCTTCCAAATATCCAGTTCCGGGCCAAACAGCACAACAGCAAACGGCAGGCCATAACCACCCAGTGATTTCGACAGGGTCACGATATCTGGCTTAATGCCCGCGTCTTCAAAACTAAAGTAACCACCGGTACGACCACAACCCGCCTGGATATCATCAACGATTAAGAAAACATCGTGCTTGCGGCAGACGGTTTGTAAATTCTGCAACCACTCAAAGGAAGCGGCATTAATACCGCCCTCACCCTGTACGGTTTCGACAATAACCGCGGCAGGCATATCAACGCCACTGCTGGAGTCCGACAACACCTTATCAAGGTAGGCCGTAGTATCAACGCCATCACCAAGATAACCGTCGTATGGCATGCGAGTGATGCCACCCAGTGCGACGCCAGCAGCACCCCGGTGGTGAGAGTTGCCCGTGGCGGCCAATGCTCCGAGGCTAACGCCGTGGAACCCATTGGTGAACGAAATAATATTTTCGCGGCCCTTGATGTTGCGAGCGAGCTTCATCGCCGCCTCAACGGCATTGGTGCCCGTCGGCCCAGTAAATTGCACGACATAATCCAAGCCACGTGGCTTTAAGATTTTCTCATTGAAGCTTTCCAGAAACTCGCCTTTGGCCTGGGTGTGCAGGTCAAGGCCGTGGGTGATACCGTCGTTTTCAATATATTCCTGCAGCTTCTTTTTGAATATGGGGTTGTTGTGCCCGTAATTCAAAGTACCTGCACCTGCCAGAAAATCGAGGTATTCATTGCCTTCTTGATCGTAGAGAAGTTCGCCCTTAGCCTTGTGGAATACACGTGGAAAAGCACGCGCATAACTCTGTACTTCCGACTCAATCTCATCAAAAATTTTCACGTTTATTTCCTTTGCGGCTAGGCCGCATCTGTCAATACAGGGCTAACAACACCCGCACAATTAAAATGCCGGATGGCCTAAATTTTGCTCTCAACAAAGGGTCCTATACGGACCAGCTGCTCACTGTCGTGCTCGCCACCGAGATGCTCATCGCGGTCAAACATGACCGAGTGCTCTAGGCCCGTCTGGCACTTGGCTGCCAGCCCTTCGAACAGGGCCCAGGAAGCTCGATTGCTTTCGGTGATGGTTGTTTCTAGATACCTAACAGCGTCGCACTGCGGGCGGGCCAAAATAGCTTTAAGCATGCCCGTTGCAACACCCTTACCTCTAACCTTGTCACTCACGGCCACCTGCCAAACAAACAGGCAGTCGGGTCGCTCGGGCACGATATAGCCGGAAATAAACCCGACCAATTCGCCTTGATATTCAGCGGCAACCGATGTGCCCGAGAAGTGACTGCTTTGCAGCAGGTTGCAGTACATCGAATTCGTGTCCAGTGGTGGACATTGCTCGACCAGCCTGTAGACCGCAGCACCGTCTACAGCCAAAGGCTGCCTGTAGACCACGCTTGCTTGGGTATTACTCATTTACACGCCTATTATTTTGTTGCCTAAACGATTTTTCGTACGACTTATCGACGAAAAGACCGTTTCTTCCAATTAGCCGCACAATATACAGGTATTGGCCATAAATATCTCAGGTATTATTTAGACATCTAAATATTGTACTCTAAACAAATGTGGCTAGCGCAAGCGCAGAATCGACGCATTATTCTTAGACCGCGATCTTTTTTTTGCACCTAATACCATGACGACGGCCTGATAGTGCGCGCCACTCTGGCTAGGATTTCGTTTTTGACGGATAATCCCCGCATCACCCCACCCCACACAAAAAGGGCTTTATGTTGGATCCCATCAACGAAGTACTGGTTTCCCTGCGACGTGTTATTCGAGCAACTGACCTGCATTCCAAGCACCTCGCTAAGACAACGGGGCTGACCGCGCCACAAATCTTGTTATTGCAGGCCATTCGGGACAAGGGGCAGGTCACCATTGGCGAGCTCGCCAATCAGGTCAGCCTAAGCCAAGCCACGGTGACCACCATTTTGGATCGACTGGAGAAACGCAAACTGGTCTACCGTGAGCGCTCAGCGCAAGATAAGCGTAAGGTGCACGCCTACTTGACCGAGACAGCCGTTGAAACACTCAAAAGCTCACCCGTGCCACTGCAAGAGCATTTCACTCGACAATTTTCTGACCTACAGGGCTGGGAGCAAACGATGATTATTTCGTCGTTACAACGGGTTGCTCAGATGATGGACGCCCAGCATATTGATGCTTCGCCCGTACTCGATGTGGGTAAGCTCGACCGATTGAGCACCATCATTGACAAACCCGAAGGGTTTCCACAGCTGGATGACAAATAATACGGCAATATTCTTCTGATCCATAAAGTCAGCATCAGCAACGGTGCTGGCCGCACAGCGGCCTACTCTGGCAATAGAAATAACGAGACAACGACGGATTGAAGCCAGCCCCCCCCCTACCCAGGGCCAACTCCCTCCTTCTCCCGAGTAACACCTCCCCCTTGAAACCACCCATATTCCTGAGACCACCAGAAAACGGTTCTCATTTCCTTGACTATTAAATGATAATGATTATCATTACTATAAGCAACCAAGGAGCTCGACATGTGCACACAACAATTTCTCTGCACCACACACCGCACTCAATTATCCAGCAACCTCATCAAAGCCGTGGAATTCTTCTTCGTTAATATGAAAACCGCGAATGCGCTCCATCACAGCGGGCGTTATAACGAGGCCTTCCCACACGCGGGCTGCGCGGTGGAGACGGCCAAATTAATTTTACAGGTAGAGAATATCGACACGGCTAACGCGCTGCTCTACTTCACCCAAGCGATCATCCTCACCGCTCAAATACAGGCAAAGCGCCTACAGTTAAACAGTGCCCAGCACCTCATTCAGCAGGCGATTGAGCGCCTTGAACGTAACGCTCAATTATCGCCGGAAACTCTCTTTGTGTGCCTAGAAGAACTGAACACCACCCAGGTTCAACTACCGGAGAACCAGGCCAGACATGACATCAACGGCGGTCGGCATCGCCACCTCTACTCAGTGCACTGAAGCGCGATGAAACGCCTACCCGTGCAAAACAACCAGCGCGATGGCGTCACGATTGAGATAAATTCGGTGAGCCTGCGCCGACTGCTCGCCGCCCACCATCTAAGCGTGGAAGAACTGAGGCCCATAACGCCAGAAGCAAAACGGCAAGTCATGAAGCTGTTGTTAGACGGTCTCAACTAACACCTCCGTTCAACGGTCAGACCTAAATTACAAACAAAAAAAGGGCCTCAAAGAGGCCCAAAGTGCAGAGAAAAACTAAGTAAGAGGTCAAGCTATCCGCATAGCTGAGATGCCATGCGGGTCATTACTCATCCCCTAGGAAAATTCAGATGCCGCCACATGACCAACAACCCAACTTTCCTAGGGGCTCTACAGCCAACACCACGCCAAGAGCGGTAACGGCAGTAGAGCTTGAGACCAAGCGAAGCTCGGCCGCAGAAGACACTTAGGCGGCCAACTGAACCTCGCCGCCCTCAATACGAATACCGAAGGTCTTCAGGCTCAGGGCTTCGTTATCCAGACACTCGCCGGTGGCCAGGTTGTAGCGTTCTTTATAGAGCGGTGAAGCAACAAAGATCACCTCACCGGCTGAACCGATCATGCCGCGCGACATCACGTTAGCTTCGCCCTTCGGGTCAAAGTTAGACACGGCAAATAACTCTTCGGTGCGGCCGCTGTAAAAGATCGCCACCTGCTCGCCGTTGTGCAGAGCACAGAGGCCAGTACCGGAAATCAAATCATCTTTCTTACAAACGCTGTTCCAGCTCATTTCTTTCTCCTCGACTCCCCCTTCGGGGGAAGTAAAAAATCTTTAGGTCTTACTGAGTCATGTTACGGCCCCGCCCGCAGGCGGGGTTTGCTCAGCGGTGGTTAGTCAACCAGTTCAACCGCGGCGATACGCTCTTTTTTAAAGGCCGGACGACGCTGACCGCGCTCTGCTACGTAAGCCAGATTGCTGTCGGTCTCATCGCTGTTGATAAAGTGCGAGAAGCGCTTGAGTTTTTCTGGATCTTCAATGGTGGTCTTCCACTCACACTGGTAAGTGCCGACCACGTTCGCCATCTCACTTTCCAACTCTTCGGCCAAGCCCAGTGAATCCTCACACACAACCTGCTTCAGGTATTCGATACCCCCTTCGAGGTTCTCCAACCAAACGGAAGTACGCTGCAGACGATCGGCGGTGCGCACGTAGAACATCAGGAAGCGATCGATGTACTTGATCAGTGTTTCTTTATCGAGATCGGTGGCCAGCAAATCTGTGTGACGTGGACGCATACCGCCGTTACCACATACGTACAGGTTCCAACCGGTCTCTGTGGCAATGATGCCCACATCTTTAGACTGAGCTTCGGCACATTCACGGGTACAACCGGAGACGGCAAACTTGATCTTGTGCGGTGAACGCAGACCCTTGTAGCGATCTTCTACTTCGATGGCTAGACCAACCGAATCGTCAACACCGTAACGACACCAGGTGCTACCGACACAGGACTTAACCGTACGCAGCGACTTACCGTAGGCGTGACCGGTTTCGAAACCGGCATCGACCAGAATTTTCCAGATGGTTGGCAGCTCGTGCAATTGCGCGCCGAACAAATCGATACGCTGACCGCCGGTGATCTTGGTGTAGAGGTTGTAATCTTTCGCCACCTGCCCCAGAACAATCAGCTTCTCAGGGGTGATTTCACCACCGGGTACACGCGGTACGATTGAGTAGGTACCATCTTTTTGCATGTTGCCAAGGAAGATGTCGTTGGTGTCCTGCAGGCCGATGTGCTCGTCCTTGAGTATGTAGTCGTTCCAGAAAGAGGCAAGAATCGATGCGCCGACTGGCTTACAGATTTCACAACCGTGACCTTTACCGTGGCTGTCGAGCAGCTCGTCAAAGGTTTTGATTTTCTTAACGCGAACGATGTCGGCCAACTGTACACGTGAGTAGGCGAAGTGCTCACAAAGATCGATCTTTACTTCGTAACCGAGGTTAGCCAGTTCCGCGTCAACGACTTGTTTGGTCAGGGCAGCACAACCACCACAACCGGTCGAGGCTTCAGTTTCAGCCTTGATCATGCCCATGTCAGTGGCGCCAGCGGCAACCGCTTCTTTCAACTGGCCTTTGGTGACGTCATAACAAGAACAGATCACCGCGCTGTCTGGCAGAGCATCAACGCCCAAACCGGCAGCCGCTTCACCGTCGCCAGCTGGCAGAATCAAACCCTCAGGGTTGCCCGGCAGGTCCATGTCGTTAAGCTTTAACTGCAGCAGGCCGCCGTAAGCTTCAACGTCGCCGACCAGTACCGCACCCAACAACTTCTTGCCATCTTCCGATACGATCAGGCGCTTGTACACCTGACCAACTTCATCGTTGTAAGTGTAAGACTGAGCGCCGGGCGTGTTGCCATGTGCGTCGCCAATAGAAGCGACATCAACACCCATCAACTTCAGCTTGGTGCTCATGTCGGCGCCAGTAAACTGCTCTTCACCAGCAAAGATGTGTGAAGCCGCTACCTTGGCCATGGTGTAACCTGGGGCAACCAGACCGTAGATACGACCTTCCCACAGGGCACACTCACCGATGGCGTAAACGTTTTCAACGTTGGTCTGACAGTTGTTGTTGACAACAATGCCGCCGCGCTCGCCAATCTCTAGGCCGAACTGACGCGCCAGTTCATCCTGTGGACGAATACCGGCGGAGAACAGAATCATGTCTGTCTCGAGGAAAGAGCCGTCGGCAAAGTTCATGCGGTAGCGACACTCTTCACCGGCGACGATTTCGCTGGTGGCTTTTTCTGTGTGTACTTCAACACCCAGATCTTCAATCTTGCGACGCAACAGCTTGCCGCCGCCATCGTCGAGCTGCACGGCCATCAGGCGCGGTGCGAATTCAACCACGTGGGTTTTCAGACCGGCGTTCTTCAGCGCGCTGGCCGCTTCCAGACCCAGCAAACCACCACCGACAACCACGCCAACTTTGCTCTGCTTAGAAGAAGCGCTAATGGCTTCCAGATCTTCAATGGTGCGATACACCAAGCAATGTTCTTGGTCGTTACCTGGGATAGGCGGTACAAACGGGAAAGAACCCGTGGCCAGTACCAACTTGTCGTAGCCTTCTTTGCGACCAGAAGCTGTGACGACGTAATTCTCTTCGGTGTTCAGCTCAACAACCTTGTCGTTAACAACAAAGTTAATACCATTCTCTGTGTAGTACTCAGCGCTGGTCAGCATCAGGTCATCGGCGGTGGCGCCGGTGAAGTAGCTGCTCAGGTAAACACGGTCATAGGCAAGACGCGGCTCTTCTGAAAAGGTGATCACCTCGGCGCCGTTGACACCGACTTGCGCCAGCACAGAATCAATAAACTTGTGACCTACCATGCCGTTACCGACAACTACAATACGTTGCTTACTCATGGGGTTATCCTCTACTTTTAGGCTGACAGCTTTTCTGGTGAAACACGCAGCTGCTTATATTCAATGTTGTTTGTTTGAGCAGTGCGAGCCTGCTCAGCCGCAAACCAATCAAGTTGGTCCGCTAAATTAACCACTTCACCGACCACTATCAGCGCCGGCGACTGAACCTGTTCACGTTCAACAAGTTCTACTAATTCATGTAACTGACCGCGCACTAAGCGCTGGTCTTTGCAGCAACCCTTTTCAATAAGGGCCACTGGGGTGTCGGCGCTCAGGCCTGCCTGGGTCAACTCACGCGAGATCATGCCCGCGCGTGAAAGCCCCATGTAAAACACCAGTGTGTGATTCAAACCGGCCAGGCTTTTCCAGCAAACATCCAGCTCCGGCTCAGCAGGGTGTGAACCAGGAGCTACGGGTTTGCCGTGGGCCGTCACAAAGGTACAACCCTGAGAGACACCGCGGTGGGTCAGCGGGATACCTGCGTAGCTAGTAGCGCCCGCCGCTGCGGTAATACCCGGCACCAGACACACGTCGATACCGGCTTCTTTTAATTCGATCATCTCTTCGCCGCCGCGACCGAAGACAAACGAGTCACCGCCTTTCACCCGGCAAACGTTCAGGCCTTGCAACGCCTTCTCGACCAGCAACTGGTTGAGCTGCTCCTGCGGCACACTGTGGTTGCTCTTGGCTTTACCCACATACATAGCCGGTACACCTTCTGGGAAGAGTGCGCGAATATCTTCGCTCACCAGACGGTCATACATAATGAAGTCGGCCTGCTGGATTTCACGCAGCGCTTTTACCGTTAACAGATCCGGGTCGCCAGGGCCTGCACCCACCAGCACGACACGACCGGCCTTCACCTGCTGACCTTCAAGCTGCTCGTTCAGTTTCGCTGTCTTCTCGCACAGCGCTTTGAAAGCGTCAGTCTTATTGATGTGGGTTACAGCCATGGGGCACCTCGTGAAATAGATTCAATCAACACAGCGATCGTCGATAACTGAGCAGAGCTAATGCCAGAACAGTGCCAACTACGATAAATAAATATAAAACCAATAAAAAACAATGAGTTACGTATTTAATCGCTGAGCTACACGAGTTAAATGGGATTTGAGACCCAACAAAGCGCACCAGCCAAGTGCCAGACCGCACCAAAAAAATGCACAAAGCGGGTCACACTCGAGTCAAAACACCCAAGCGCAACTACAGAGCAACTTAAAAACACTCTCATTACCGCCAAAAATCAACATAACCCTTTGATTCTAATCATATTTTTAACGCACCAAAACAGGGCCGCGATTTCAAGGGAGCAGTTGGAACATCTTTTGCACAGTAACGATTAACAGAACTTCGGAATCAAGCCGCAGCCAAGAGCAACTTCCCCAGTAATAGGTGAAGAACAAAAACACAAACGCTCACAGCCGGCAGAGAACAAAAAGCTTACATATAGGTAACCGCATGATTTTTGGCCGTAGAAAACGCAAGCCCATCGTCATCCCAGAAAAGAAAGTCGCCGAGTGGAAATACGCCACCTGTAACTACTGTTCGACGGGCTGTTCCATCGAGATTGGTCTCAACACGGAGGGCAAGGTTGTCACCAGCCGTGGTCACGCCGGCGCCGATGTGAACCGCGGAAAACTGTGCATCAAAGGTTTGCTCGAACACGAACTGTTCGACTCCGCCGGTCGCGGCACCCAGCCGTTAATGCGCGACAAGCACTTCGAAGAATTCAAACCGGCCAGCTGGGACGACGCGCTCGATACCACCGCAAACAAGATTAAAGAGATTCAGGAAAAGTACGGTCGCGACAGCTTCGCCATCGTCTCCAGCGGTCAGCTGCTCACCGAGGAGTTCTACACCCTAGGTAAGTTGGCGCGCGGCATGATCGGCACCAACAACTACGACGGCAACACCACCCTGTGCATGGCCTCGGCCGTGTCTGGCTATAAGCGCTCTTTTGGTGCCGACGGCCCGCCGGGTTGCTACGGTGATTTTGAGCACACAGATTGCCTGATGGCGTTTGGCTCCAATCTGCCAGAGCAGCACCCCGTGCTCTACTGGCGTTTAAAAGAAGCCAAAGAAAAGCGCAACTTCCCGCTGATCGTGATTGATCCGCGCGTGACTATGTTCGCGCAGTTTGCCGACATCCACCTGCCGATCACCCCGGGCACCGATTGCGTGCTGATCAACTCCATGCTGCACGTGATCTTTAAAGAAGGGCTGGAAGACCGCGCCTATCTTGAAGCCCACACCAACAACCTGGCCGAGCTGGAAGCGTTGGTTACTCAGGATAAGTGGGCACCGGAAATCGCCCAGAAAGAATGTGGCATCGACGAAGACCGCATTCGCATGGTCGCGCGCCTGTACGCCAAGGCCGACAGCGCCATGGGCATCTGGACCATGGGCATCAACCAGTCGACCCACGGCAGCGACGGCGTTGCCAACATCAATAATTTGAACCTGGTTACCGGCAACATCGGCAAACCCGGCGGCACCAGCCTGTCGATCACCGGCCAGTGTAACGCCATGGGCACCCGCGAGTGGTCTTCCTGCTCGGGCCTGCCTGGCTACCGGTTGTTGGAAAACCCGGGACACCGCGAAGAGATCGCCGATTTCTGGGGCATAGACCCAGAGTTCTTCCCGAAAAAACGCGGCCTCGCGCAGACGGATATTTTCCCGGCGATTGAGACCGGTGAGATCAAGGGTATGTGGATTGTCGCCACCAACCCGATGACCTCAATGCCCAACACCTCGCGCATTCGCAAGATGCTGGAGAAGTTGGATTTTCTGGTGATTCAGGACTGCTACGCCGACGTGGAAACCAACCAGTATTCCCACGTGTATTTCCCCGGCAGCGTCTGGGCCGAGAAGGAAGGTTGTCACACCAACACCGAGCGCCGCGTTAACATTATTCGCAACGCCGTC
>Ga0209826_1000880_pt1 | contig 21488 bp, 18 predicted proteins | sample GOMGulsemesocosm_5_FD_184637 | JGI IMG/M metagenome (GOLD analysis project Ga0209826, IMG submission 184637) | Methane-oxidizing microbial communities from mesocosms in the Gulf of Mexico - GOM15C Gulf of Mexico (SPAdes) (version 2) | ecosystem: Environmental > Aquatic > Marine > Cold seeps... | reverse complement strand
TTTACTGGAACACCGATAGAGAAAGAAGATAGAGATACCCAAAAGGTGTTTGGTAACTACATTGATATTTATGATATTGCTCAAGCGGTAGAAGATGGTGCGACTGTTCCGCTAAGTTATGAAAGTCGATTAGTTAAGATTAAACTGAATGAAGGTATCAGTAAAAAAATTGATGGTCTGGTAGATGGTATTACCGATGCGACAGCAGACCAGATAGAAAAAGGGAAAAAGAAGAACGCACAAATTAATGCCGTTGTTGGACACCCTGAACGGTTAAGAGATATTGCTAAAGATATAGTGGAACACTTTACTAAACGACAAGCGGTGTTTGAGGGTAAAGGTATGATAGTCAGCATGACACGTTCCTGTGCGGTTGACTTATATGAGCAAATTATCAAATTGAAACCTGAATGGCATAGTGATGATTTAGCTAAAGGGTCTATTAAAGTAGTGATGACCAGTTCATCAGATGATATTGCCAAGTTTCAACCTCACCATACCAATAAGAAAGATCGTAAGTTATTAGCCGCCAGACTAAAAGATACCCATGATGAATTGCAATTAGTCATTGTGCAATCTATGTGGCTTACTGGGTTTGATGCACCACCACTACACACTCTTTACATTGATAAAAAGATGCAAGGTGCGGCATTAATGCAAGCCATCGCACGAGTAAACCGTGTTTATAAAGATAAGCCTGGTGGCTTGATTGTTGATTACATCGGAATAGGTCAAGATTTGCGAGCCGCCATGAAGACTTATACCGAAAGTGGTGGTGTGGGTAATGTGGCGCCTGATATTGGAGAAATCATTGATGGTATGAATGCTAAGTTTGAAGTAGTGCATCAGATGTTTCATGGATTTGAGTATGAAGATTATTTTTCTGCACCGACTGGCGAGAAACTTAAAATACTATTAGCTGCACAAAATTTTATCCTGAATGATGAAAAACTAAAAGATAGGTTTGTCGCAGAAACGACAGCGTTATCTAAATTTTATGTAATGGCAGTCCCCAGTGATGCATCAGAAGAAATAAAGGATGAGGTGGCATTCTTCCAAGCCATTAAATCCAGACTTAATAAGTTTGAACCCAATAGTGGTAAAACTGATATTCAGGTGAATACTGCTATTAAACAAATTGTTGATGATGCATTAAGTAGTGAAGGTGTGGTTGATATTTTTGAAGCCGCAGGTGTGAGTGCGCCATCATTGGATATTTTATCGGAAGAGTTTCTGTTAGAAGTTAAAAATATGAAACATCAGAACCTTGCCTTCGAGTTATTAAAGAAGTTATTGAATGAAGATGTAAAGGTCAGAAAACGTAAGAATAAGACCCAAGGGAAGAAGTTCTCGGATATGTTGGCAAGTGTGGTGAAGCGGTATCACAACAACCAGATAGATACTGCTCAGGTGATTAAGGAGTTATCTGAAATTGCAAGGGAAATGAAGCTTGAAGATGGCACAGCAGGTAAATTGGGTTTAACCCCCGAAGAGTATGCGTTTTATTCCATTCTCGCTGAGAACAGCTCTACCAAGTTCCTAGAAGACCACAAGATGAAAGAGTTGATTCATCTGATAGTAGATATTATTCGCAAGAATGCAACGGTCGATTGGAACAAGCGTGATGATGTTAAAGCTAAGCTTAGGCTGCTGGTCAGAAAAGTATTAATGAAATATGGTTATCCACCAGATGTTGCAAGAATAGAAGCAGATAGAGTATTGGAACAGAGTGAGTTATTGGCAGAAGAGTTGACGGGAGCTTAATATGTTTTTTATGAAATATACGCCTATTGGGTTCAGTTCCTATAGTGGGAACTGCACCAGTAGTGGGCATACTTTTGGGTATAAAAGTATCTAATACTACCCAATATTATCGATTAATGTTCCTTGTGGTGGTTATAGACGTTGTTTTTTGTTTTCCGGTCATCGCGTGGTTTTGTGTTGTGGTGCGTGTGTTTTTTTATTGGTTAGAAGTAAGAGCGGTTAATGCGCGCGCGTACCTATTACTATATAGGGAAACGGGGTAATACGCGTCACAAGAAATTGATTTATAAGGAAACATGTTTTTTATCTGGGGTAAACCGTTGGTATAAACTCCAACCCATTTTTTTTATTCGTCAATATTAGTTAAATCGCGTACCCAAAGATTTCTTAACTCATAAGATAGTGTTGCGAGTTCAGTTCTTTCATTTTTAGAAATGTACACTTTGACTATTCGCACACCTTCCCATGCAACACGTTTAGTTACTATACCCAACCCTTCTAAAATGAAATTTAGATTAGGTGCTTTGTTAAAATCTCTTATACTGTATTCGACATTACCAGTTTGTGTAACATCCAATACATTATCCAGCACAGCTTGAAAATCTGTAAATTTTTTCATGAGTTTATACAAAACTCTTTCCTTCTTTACGTCAAATTTTTTCTAAAAAAAATATCGCTTTATAGATGCTTACTCGAGCTCTATCATATTTCATTTTAGAAACAATTTGACGTAAAGAGAGTGTATATGAGTAAGAATGTGATTGATTTGACGAATAGAATATTTATTCGTCCGAAGGAAATAGCGGAATTAGTTGGGGTCAGTAAATCAACAGTCTATAGATTAGTCGCTGCTGGTAAGTTCCCAAAGCAAGTATTAATGTCAGAACGTTGCGTGGGTTGGCGTAGAGCTGATGTAGAAGCTTACATCAATAAATTGGATAAAGCAGGGTAGGTGTGAGTATGGGGGTAGTGATTGCCCCCTAAATACTACAGGCAAAAAAAAACCCAACATCGTTAAAATGGTGGGTCTTTCGGCGGGTCTAAATCAATCTTAAATATTAACTTCAATTAAATCAATGAGTTAAACCGGTATATGGCGGAGAAGCAGGGATTCGAACCCTGGGAGGGGATAAACCCTCAACGGTTTTCAAGACCGCCGCTTTCGGCCACTCAGCCACCTCTCCTAAAGACCGCTATAATACGGGATATTGTTTTTATTGTCTAGTGCGTTTTTGTTTTTATGTCATTAAAGCGTCTGGAATATCCCGTTTTTTGTTTATACGGCTTCAGGGACTTCAATTAATTGGCCTGATTTTACATCATAAATATAACCGTAAACAGGAATGTCAGCAGGAACGAGTGGGTGTGATTTTATGCGATGCACATCTTCAGCCACACTTTGAGCCTGGTCTTTAATCGTAAGCCATGCAATATGCTTGCCTTCGGCTGAACCATTTCCTTCACAGCAGTCGTGCCAACCCTTTTCATCGACCGAAGCTGTTTTTAAACTACTGCCTAGTAGATCACTCATTATTTCGTTGGTAAAGGTTTCCATGCCGCAGTCAGTGTGATGAATCACAAACCATTCACGGGTGCCTAATAATTTATAGGAAATGACTAGTGAGCGAATGGCATCGTCACTTGCTCTGCCACCAGCATTACGAATGACATGGGCATCGCCTTCTGATAGCCCTGCATATTTTGCAGGGTCTAGGCGTGCATCCATACACGTTAATATTGCAAATTGACGCGCAGGAGGCATGGCCAAATCTGCTTTATCAAATGAATCTGCATAGCTACGATTAGCCTCTAAAACTTCATTTAGTACCTGACTCATGGTTAACCTCAAAGGTATTACCTGAATCTAGGCCGTAGTTAATTTACGGATTCAGGTATTGATTAAAAAAAAGCCATTTGATTATTCTAGGCTGATACGATTTTAGAGAGGAAGGGCATTAATAAAATGCCTTATTTCTATTGTGCTGAAAAAATCAACAAAGATCAGTTTTATAGAAAATCAAATGGCTTGTTACTATCTCCGCCATAAAGTATATATTGGGTGTATATTAGTTTAAATAGTCGAAAAGGTTTATAAAATATAAACTATAAGTTTATAAAGGGTTAGGGTGTGGATAAGTTAAATAATATGCAGGTTTTTTGCCGTATTGTAGAGCTAGGTACTTTTGCTGCCGTTGCTCGAGAGATGAATTTATCGGCAATGATGATAAGTAAATATATGGCTCAACTGGAAAAGTCTTTAGGTGTTGTTTTACTTAATAGAACCACAAGGAGTTTGACGCTTACTGAAGCGGGGACCTCTTATTACAATAGAAGTAAACAGTTACTAGAGGATTTTTATGATCTGGAAGCATCCACCGCTCAGTTAAATGCAACAGTGAAGGGCGAGTTAAAAATAAATGCCCCTATTGATTTTGGTGGGTTGTATATGATCCCTGCGATTGATGCATATCAGAAACTATATCCTGAGGTTAAAATACAGATGTCTTTAGATAATAAGCCTGTTAATTTACGTGAGGGTGTTTTTGATATTTCAATTCTTGTGACTGATACTCTGGATTTAGGGGTGGTCGCAAGAAAAATTACTCAAACTGAATTATGTACTTATGCTTCTCCTGAATACATAGAAGTCAATGGTTGTCCGCAAACGATTGAGGATTTATCTAATTTTCGTTGTTTACATTATATGAATACGCCCCATGGTGAACACTGGATTTTTAATGATGGGGGGGATATTGTCAAAGTAAAAAATAACTGGACCTTTTCAACTAATAATGGACGGGCTCTGTGTGAAGCCGCTGTTTTGGGGATGGGGGTGATTCAAGCCCCTCGGTTGTCTGTTATGCAGTATTTAGAAAAACAACAGTTACTTGAAATTTTACCTGAATATCGTATTCCCTCATTATTTATCTATTCGACTTATTTACAGAGACGATTCTACCCAGCCAAATTAACAACTTTTATCGACTTTCTAAGTAATTTTTTTGAAAATAAGGTATAAAACCTTAGATGAAAATTAACTTTTAAGGATTCAGCATGATTTTTTCAACCACCCCCGATGTTCCTGGGCGAGAAATAGCCGAAAATTTAGGCGTTGTTGCAGGTAATATTGTGCAATCTAAACACGTTGGGCGTGATCTTATGGCGGGGTTAAAAGGTATTATCGGTGGGGAAATTGCTGGATATACAGAAATGTTGGCCGATGCACGTGATATAGCCATTGAACGAATGGTTAATGAAGCTCAAAAACGTGATGCCGATGCAATTGTTAATATTCGATTTACCACCAGTGCGATTATGAGCAAGGCCTCTGAAATTTTAGCTTATGGGACTGCGGTAAAGCTTAAGGAACCTCTGATCAAGTCCAATTAGTTTTAGCTTGCTAAAACTGCCGATATTTTCCACCAAGCTCGGCGCAATAGAAGGACTATTACGCCTCACTTCATGAAAAATAGCGACCGTTTTTTCTGTGCTAAATTCTAACCAACTTAATCAGAGGTTCCTTGAATAAATTGAATTTCAAGTGATGTTCAGCTTTGAGAAAGTTATCAGGCAATGTGTATTACAAATCAACGAAAAATAATAAAGGCAAATAAATGACGTTTAACAGCCAGGTTGCTATATCAGATTTATCAATATTGTTAGTTGAACCTTCAAAAATGCAGCTAAAGGTGATTACGCAGCATTTGGCAGAAGAGGGCGTGTTAAATGTTGAGAGTGCAAGTTCTGGCGTAGAGGCAATCGAAATTTTAAATCAACATGTGCCCGATTTAATTGTGAGTAGTATGTATTTGCCTGATATGACGGCAACTGAATTGGTTGAACAGGTAAAGAGCTCCGAAAAATTAAAGCAAACGCCATTTATGTTGATTTCAAGTGAGACTCGGTTTTCTGCCTTAGACCCTATTCGTCAAGCGGGGGTGGTTGCGATCTTGCCCAAACCGTTTAATCATGAAGATTTAAAGCGCGCTTTACGAAATACCGTTGAGTTTATTGACCCTGAAGAAATTAAATTTGAACACTATGATATTGAATTGGTAAGAGTGTTGGTGGTTGATGATAGTATGATGGCAAGAAAGCATATTGTCAGAGTGTTAAATAATATGGGCATTTCTAATATTACAGAAGCGAAAGACGGAAGGGAGGGCTGTGAAATTTTCAGTCAATCGGAAGATGCATTTGATCTGATTGTAACGGATTTCAATATGCCTGAAATGGATGGTAGAGAGCTTATTCAATATATTAGAACGGAGTTGAATAATTCATTTATTCCTATTCTTATGGTGACCAGTGAGCAAAATGAAGTCCGTTTGAACAATATCCAGCAAGCGGGTGTGTCGGGTATTTGTGATAAGCCTTTTGAACCACAAACGGTTAAAGAAATGTTGTTTAGAGTTTTAGATGATGCCTAAGGCTGCCGTTAATTGTTAGAAGTATAAGCAAAGGCGGGTTCATTTAAGGTAAAATAGTAGGTTGATAAGATAATACGTAGAGTTAAGACTACATTGAACTATGATAATTGAATATATTGATAAGCCTGAGCAATTAACTGATTTATGCAGCAGAATTCAACAAGCTCCCTGGATAGCTTTAGATACTGAATTTTTAAGAGAAAAAACTTACTATCCTGTCTTTTGTCTATTACAAATTGCTACACCTGAGTGGGTAGTTTGTGTTGACCCTATTGCTTTAACTGATTTATCAGAATTATTTTCAGTTATCAATGATCCGAAAATAATAAAGGTACTCCATTCTTGTCGTCAGGATTTAGAGATTTTCTATCAGATAACAGGGGAAGTAACATACCCTGTATTTGACACACAGATTGCAGCCCCTTTATTAGGTTTTCAGGAAAACCCTGGTTATGCAATGTTAGTTTCTAATTTTCTTAATGTAAATTTGTCTAAAGCGCATACTCGAACTGATTGGAGTGTAAGGCCTTTAAGTCAGGACCAAATACAGTATGCTGCTGACGATGTGATTTATTTGTGCAAAATATACACGCTAATGTGCCAGCAGCTTGAGGGCTTGGGTCGAGTTGATTGGTTAAATAATGATTTTGAATTATTAAAAAATAAAGAGCTGTATAAAATCTCGCCAGTTAATGCCTGGTTAAGAGTAAAGGGGCGAAAGCGATTAACAGGCAAACAACTTTCAATTGTTCAGGTGTTGACAGAATGGCGAGAGAAAACAGCTCAATTAGAAAACAGGCCTAAAAACTGGTTAATTCGAGATGACTTATTATTGGAATTAGCAAAATTACAGCCTGTTACCGTGGCTGAGTTAGCCAAGGTACGGAGTGTTAACGAAAGATCCGTTAAACGCTATGGTAAAGTGATTTGTCAATTGATTGAGACGGCGAAGGATTCTGCTCCCATTCCGATGACAGATAAAACCAAGTCGACTAAAAAAACCGCAAACCAGGAGGCGGTATTAGACGTGCTGACGGCGGTGGTTAGAATGAGGGCGGATGAGAACTCTTTAAATCCCATGATTTTAGCGGGTCGGAAAGACTTGGAAAAATTGTTATTCGATGAACAAGATAATCCGCTGCTTCTCGGGTGGCGATATACGATGGTGGGTAAGGAGTTACAAGGATTGTTACAAGGTCAGTATTCATTAACCTTGAAAGAAGGGGATGTTTTAATAACTGAAAATTGAAAAGGGTGTTCAATCGTTTATAGCGCTATGCTCCAAACTCAATTTAATACAAGATGATAATATAGAACACTGTAAAGCGGACTTCAGTCCGCTTTACAGTGTTATTATTTTTTCCATATCAAGCTAAACAAGTATTTATTCTTGCTCTGAAAAGCTGGGGCAGCTACAAAAAAGATGCCTATCACCATAGACATTATCAATACGCCCAATGGGTGGCCAGTATTTATCCTCATGTTGCTGAGTATTAGGGAAAAATGCTTGTTGTTTGGAGTAAGGGTGGTTCCACTGAGCTTCTAATAATACCCGATGGGTATGTGGTGCATTATGTAATACATTATTTTTAGCATCGGTTTGCCCTGTTTCAACCTCGTTAATTTCTTGACGAATAGTGATTAAAGCATCACAAAAACGGTCAATCTCCACTTTGTTTTCACTTTCTGTTGGTTCGATCATTAAGGTATCGGCAACGGGAAATGACATGGTAGGCGCGTGGAATCCATAGTCGATTAAACGTTTGGCAATATCATCGACTGTAATATCACATGATTTCTTAAATGCACGGCAGTCAATAATACATTCATGAGCCACTCGATTATTTTTGCCAGTAAATAAAATAGGGTAGTGGGGGGCTAGTCGATGAGCGATGTAATTAGCATTTAAAATAGCATGTAATGTCGCTTTTTTTAAGCCTGATGCACCCATCATGGCAATATAGGCCCAAGAGATGGTTAAAATACTGGCTGACCCCCAAGGGGCTGCTGATACGGTACCAATCGTGCCAAATTCTGATTTTGCAGGGTTTACACCAGAGATAACCGGATGATCCGGTAAATAAGGTGCCAAGTGTTGGCCGACACCGATGGGACCAACTCCCGGTCCGCCTCCGCCATGAGGAATGGCAAATGTTTTATGTAGATTGAGATGAGCAACGTCTGCTCCAATTTTCCCTGGGCGACTCAAGCCAAGCAAGGCATTAAAATTAGCACCATCTAGATACACCTGGCCGCCATGCTGATGAATAATATCGCAGATTTCTCGAAAAGATTCTTCATAGACACCATGAGTTGATGGGTAGGTAATCATCAGAGCGCCCAGAGTACTGTGATATTGAATCACTTTTTGGTTGAGGTCATCCAGGCTGATATTGCCATTGTCATCACAGGCCAGTACAACGACTTTAAAGCCCGCCATAACTGCACTGGCAGGATTAGTGCCATGAGCGGAGGCGGGGATTAGGCAGATATTTCTATGAGATTCCTTGCGAACTTGATGGTACTTGGCAATAACTAATAAGCCCGTGTATTCACCTTGAGAGCCTGCATTCGGTTGCAAGGAAAAGGCATCAAACCCCGTTAGATCACAAAGCATATCCTCTAGCTCATCAAACATTTGTTGATAACCTAGTGCTTGATAGAGTGGTGCAAAGGGATGGATGTTGCTAAATTCACTATATGAAATGGCTTGCATTTCAGTTGCCGCATTGAGCTTCATCGTGCAAGAACCTAATGGGATCATGCTACGATCCAAAGCAATATCCTTATTGGCTAAATAGCGCATATAACGCATCATTTCAGTTTCTGAATGATATTTCTCAAATACGGGGTGTTGTAGAAAGCTGTCTGAACGAAGTAAATGTGAAGGGATGCATTCGTCGATTTGTTCATCAAGTACGGTAATGTCGGGGATATCTACAGTGGATAGCACGAAGATTCGCCATATTTTTCTTAATGTTTGGCGGTTTGTTGTTTCATCTAAAGAGATACCCAAGGTATCTGCATCAATCAGGCGGAAATTAATTTCATGTTCTTGAGCCTGATTGAGTAGTCGTTTAGCACGATGGGGCGTATGAATAATAAAGCTATCGAAATAATATTTAGTAGGGATTTTATATCCGAGCTGTTTAAGCCCTGCGACCAGTATTTGAGTATAACGATGAACACGGTTAGCGATTAATGACAAACCTTTAGGGCCATGATAAACCGCATAAAACCCAGCAATGACTGCAAGTAAAACCTGAGATGTACATATATTGCTGGTCGCTTTGTCCCTGCGAATATGTTGCTCACGAGTTTGTAAGGCCATACGATAAGCCAGCTGACCGTGAGCGTCTTTTGAAACCCCAATAATGCGACCGGGCATAGAGCGTTTGAAGGCATCTCGGGTGGCAAAGAAAGCTGCATGAGGGCCGCCATAACCCATAGGTACACCAAAGCGCTGAGAATTACCAATCACAATGTCAGCATCAAAATTAGCTGGGGGCTCTAATAAAACTAAACTGAGCAAGTCCGTTGCAACCGTTACTAACGCTTGTTTTTTATGGGCTACCTGGGTGAGTGAGGTAAGATCATGAATTTCGCCTTGAGTGTTGGGGTATTGAACCAGAACGTTGAAAAAGTCTTGGTTTTTCAGTTCTTGGTACGGACAGCCAATAATAATAGTAAAGCCAAGGGATTTTCCACGTGTTTGCATGACTGCAATTGTTTGAGGGTGGCAATCCTGGTCAATAAAAACAGTATTGGATTTGTTTTTAGAGAGGCGACGTGACATGCTCATGGCTTCAGCGGCGGCGGTTGCTTCATCAAGCAATGAGGCATTGGCAAGCTCCATTCCTGTTAAATCAATCACCATTTGCTGAAAGTTTATTAACGCTTCTAGGCGGCCTTGGCTGACTTCGGCCTGATACGGTGTATAAGCGGTGTACCAGGCTGGGTTTTCCAATACATTTCGCTTGATTACCGCTGGCATGATAGTGTCGTAATACCCCATCCCAATCATTGAGGTGTAGACTTTATTTCGACCACGAATTTTTCTAAGATGTTTAATGACAGCACTTTCACTGATGCTTTCAGTCAGTTTGAGAGGCTCATCGCTTAGGATATTATCTGGAATGGCTTGTTCAATTAACTCTTCCAGGTTTTCTAATCCTAATACAGTGAGCATTTCAGCTGTCTGTCTTTGATTGGCACCAATATGACGGCGAATAAAGTTGCCTCGCATTTCCAGCTGGCTTAACGGTAATTTAGATGAAGGCATAAGATTCACCTCTGATAACGATGGGGGATAAAAGGGAGGACATTTATATTGACTGGTAACAGGCGATTTCTAACTTTAGCAAATAAAACAGAGTCTTTATAATGGCTATTAATTAAGGCTAAGGCGATAGGTTTACCTAAACAGGGAGAGAAGCTACCACTGGTGACGATGCCAATTTTATTATTTTGACTGTCAAATAGTTCAGTGTTTTGTCTGACGGGTATTTTTCCATCGACAAGGAGGCCTACACGTTTTTTTGTCACGCCATTTTTTAATTGATTCTGGATGATTTTATCTCCAGGGAAATGGTTTGCACCTTGACGAAAAGTCCATTTTAGCCCCGCTTCCACAGGGGAAATGGTTTCATCGATTTCATGACTATATAAGCTAAGCCCTGCTTCAAGGCGGAGCGTATCACGGGCACCTAAGCCGATAGGTTTAACCTGTTCAAAGGCGAGGAGTTGTTTGGCTAATGTTTCTGCATACTGATTTGCAATAGAAATTTCAAAGCCATCTTCCCCTGTATAGCCGCAGCGACTAATCATACATGGCATGTGTGAAATTTGACTTGAGCATGCATGCATAAATGAAAGTTCTGAGGCTTGAGTCGATAGTTGAGCCATTATCTTTGCTGATGCGGGCCCTTGCAAAGCAAATAATGCCTGCTCTGGTAATATCTCAAGCTTACATTGACTGGGTAGTAATTGTTTCAGATGTGTAAACACTTTTTCTTTACAGCCTGCATTAACGACAACTAAAAAGCCGTATTTGGTATGAGTGATAATAATGTCATCAATAATACCCCCGAGAGTGTTAGTTAATAAGGTATAGCGTTGTTGCCCAATCGCCAGTCCAGTTATATTACTGGGGACCAGTTTTTCAAGTTCTTCAGCAATTGATTGACCGGAAATTAGGCATTGTCCCATATGAGAAATATCAAAAAAACCAGCCTGTTCACGACAATGCAAGTGTTCTTTAATAATGCCAGAAGGATATTGCATCGGCATGGTGTAGCCAGCAAAAGCCACCATCTTGGCGTCTAGCTTAATATGCAGGGGATAAAGGGGTGTTTTAATTAGCTCTGACACAATATAAAGAGGACGTAGCGTAAGAAATAGACAGTTTAACTCTAAATCTTATTAAGTAGCAGGATATTTTATATTGATAAGGAGATGAAAAAATCCAATTTACTATTGAAGGTTAATGATTCATAACAAATAGCAGGGTCATCATAAATAGAATTTCAAATGAAAGTATTCGCCCTTGGGTCTCAAATATACTTTTCTTTGATGAAATATTGAAATTAGTCACATCCCGTTCACAATATAATATTCCTACTAGGCCGCCGCTAATTAAGAAAAACATAAAGTGATAAAGTGTTTCTCTGTGGTGAAAGAGTAAGTCAGAAATTAAATGTGAGATTATAAAGGCAAAAAAACAAGTGCTTATAAACCACATGCTGAGTTCCATTGGATAAAATTTTATATGCCAGACTTGGTGGTCTTTAATGTGGTGCAGGATATTAATTCTTGAAGATGCGTATAAAACAGGCAGGTAGTAGTAGAAAATAAAGGCACTTAAAGGGTACATCAGGACCGATAAGTGCTTTATAAAAGATAAACCGAATGCGCTAATAATGGCAAAAAATAAAGGAAGTGATCGCATAATATTTTCTTTTAAGTCTAAAAGTTGAGAGCTTTATTAAGGAATCGCTCTAAAATCAAAGAGAGACAAAGGTAGTCGCTACATTGGTATTTAAATACAAAAATAAACAGCTGTAGAGGAAAGGTTGGGGTTTCTTGATGAAAAAGTATGCTAATTCACCTTACTTAGATATAGAGTGAATGTTGACTTGATTTGTTAATTTGACCATTATAGGCCGTTGTAGAAAAATGATAAAATTATCTGCTTTATTATTTTTCTATTTCAACAATAGGTTTTGAGTTTGAATAAAGGCAGATACACGACTATGAAATGTAATTAAATGAAAGATAATTATTTTGTAATTAAATCGCCAGTAGCAATAAGTTTTTTTTTTATTGTATTAGCGTTAACAAAAACAGTTTTAGCTGAGAATGTTCAGGTTGTTAAAATTAGTTATATAACGCAGCAGCAAAAAGTCCCTGCGGCTTTATCGAATCTGGATGCTTTTATTCAAAATAAGGGCATGATGGGGGCGAATATTGCTATTGATGATAATAATACAACGGGACAATTTACTGGGCAAAAATTTGAATTAAACCGGGTTGTTGTGCCTATTGAAGGGGATGTTGTTCAAATGTTTGAGCAGCAGGTGAGTATAGATACACCTTTTGTCATTACTAATTTGCCTGCAAAGCAACTAAAGCAATTAGCAGACCTTGAGTCAGCAAAAGATAAGCTTTTTTTTGATGCGACTACCACAGATGATGAGTTAAGGAATTCGCAGTGCCGTCATAATATTTTGCATCTATTGCCTAGTCGAGCAATGAGGGCGGATGCACTGGCTCAATATATGATGAAAAAGAAGTGGACTCAGTGGTTTTTAGTCGTGGGAATGACAAAGCAGGATCAGCTTTATGCCAAGGCGTTAAGGCGAGCTGCAAATCGGTTTGGTATGAATGTTGTCGAAGAAAAGCGATGGACTCATACTTATGATGCACGTAGAACCGCGCAGTCAGATGTGCCTGTTTTTACTCAAGGGCTGGATTATGATGTGCTGGTTGTTGCTGATGAGCAGGGGTTATTTGGCGAATATTTTGATTATCGAGCCTGGATTCCACGACCCGTTATAGGGACGCAAGGCCTAGTGCCTACTGCATGGCACAAAACACATGAGCAATGGGGGGCGGTGCAAATACAAAACAGGTTTAAAGTTTTGGCTGGGCGAGGAATGCAAGAGCAAGACTATGCTACGTATTTAGCAGCCAGATCCATAGGTGAGGCGGTGGTTAGAACAAAGTCAAATCAGATGCAAGCAATTAAAGACTATTTGTTGGGGAATGAATTTGCGTTGCAAGGTTATAAAGGCAAGCCTTTAACATTCAGGCCTTGGAATGGTCAATTAAGGCAGCCTGTCTTGTTGGCTGCGGCAAGGTCGCTGGTTGCTGTTGCGCCTGTGGAAGGCTTTTTACATCCCTTAACAGAATTAGATACACTGGGGTTTGATCGGCCTGAATCATCGTGCAATCAGCCGGGAGAGGTTAAAGCAGCGGTGGCAGTTGTTTCTGAAAACAATAACAGTGAAGGTGAGGAAATAACAATCCAGAAACTCATCCAGCGTTTGAAAAAATATTACAATAATTTAAATGGAAATAAATAATATGAAGCTAAGTTTTTTAGGTATTGCTGTTATCTCAACACTATTAAGTACAGCCGTTTATGCTGAAACTGTTATTGTGACGCTGGAAAAAGATAATGCATTGGCTATCATTGATCCAGTTGAAGGTAAGTTAATAAAGACGGTAGAGGTAGGGCAGCGTCCAAGAGGTATTGTTTTAAGCCCTGATAATAAATTTTTATATGTGGCGACGAGTGATGATAACACCGTAAAAATTATTGATGCCGATACCTTTGAAGTTCTAGGGCAGCTACCTTCAGGAGAGGATCCTGAGACATTTGCTTTAAATCCTGCGGGAGATCGCTTGTATGTTTCAAATGAAGATGATCATTTAGTGACGGTAATTGATGTTATTAATAAAAAGGAAGTTGCTAAAATTAAGGTAGGTATAGAACCTGAAGGGATTGCGGTGAGTTCAGATAATCAATGGGTTGTCAGTGCATCCGAAACAACTAATATGATTCATTGGATTGATGTGAAAACCAATCAGATTGTCGACAATACTTTGGTTGATGCGCGTCCTAGAGCCGCAAACTTTACTGCTGATAATAAACAGTTATGGGTGACATCTGAAATGGCGGGTACGCTAATGGTGCTTGATGTAGCAACAAAGAAAATTATCAAAAAAATTAAATTAGATATTCAAGGGTTAACTTCAGATAAAATTCAGCCTGTTGGCGTGGTGATTGATAAGGAAAGGCGTTGGGGGTATGTTGCCATTGGGCCCGCTAATCGTGTTGCTGTCATTAATGCACAAACCTTAGCGGTTGAAAAGTTTTTGTTAGTGGGGCAGCGTGTGTGGAATTTGGCTTTTTCGCCTGATCAAAAAAGGTTGTACACCACCAATGGGCGCAGTAATGATATATCCATTATTAACCTTGAAAACCATAAGGTGATGAAATCTGTTGGTGTAGGGCGTTTTCCTTGGGGGATCGTTTCAAAACCATGAGTGATAATACTATTCAAAAAAATGTTTCACTTGCCGTTGATGAATTGAGTTTTTCATATAGTGGGAAAAAAGCGCTTGATAAGGTCAGTTTTTCTGTAAATCCCGCTGAATGTACTATTTTATTAGGACCCAATGGGGCAGGAAAAAGTACCTTGTTTTCTCTTATTACACGATTGTATGATTCGAATTTAGGCAGTATCAATCTATGTGGGTTTGATCTAAAACGGCAAACTCGGCAAGCGCTTTCGAGATTAGGTGTTGTGTTTCAACAAACGACATTAGATTTGGATTTAACGGTGATGCAAAATTTACATTATCATGCAGCACTTCATGGGATGGGTAGAAAGCAGGCAAATCTGTGTATTCAAGAAGAGCTGGAAAGGTTGAATATGTATGATAGACGGTCGGAGAGGGTGCGCCAATTGAATGGTGGGCATAAGCGACGTGTTGAAATAGCCAGAGCATTATTACATAAGCCCGCTTTATTATTATTGGATGAACCAACTATTGGTCTCGATGTCCCAAGTAGGCAGTCAATTGTTGAACATATTCATCAGCTAGTTAATGAACATAGCTTATCTGTGCTTTGGGCAACCCATTTAATTGATGAGATTTATCCTAATGATCAATTAATCGTTTTACATAAAGGTCAAATCCGCTTTAAAGGCTCTGTAGCTGATGTGTTGCATCGTACTAATAGTGAATCTATTAATGATGCTTTTAAACAATTGACTCAAGGAGAGAATGGATGAATGCTCTTCATTATTGGCGCGCAATGTGGGGAATTATTGGGCGAGAGTTGTGGCGTTTTGTTAGGCAACGAGAGCGTTTTGTTTCAGCACTGGTACGCCCTTTGGTCTGGTTATTTATTTTTGCCGCTGGGTTTAGAGCTGCATTAGGTTTGGCTATTACCCCACCTTATGAAACTTATATTCTTTATGAAGTTTATATCACACCTGGGTTGATGGGGATGATTCAGCTATTTAACGGTATGCAAAGTTCATTATCAATGGTTTACGATAGGGAAATGGGCAGCATGCGGATTTTAATGGTGTGTCCGTTACCACGCTGGTTTTTACTGTTGAGTAAATTAATAGCAGGTGTTGCTGTTTCTATTTTACAAGTTTATGTATTTTTGCTGATTGCCTGGATTTATAATATTGAGCCACCTTTGGTAGGGTATCTATATGTGTTGCCTGCTTTGGTACTTTCAGGTGCAATGCTGGGGGCTTTAGGTTTATTGTTATCATCATTTATTAAGCAATTAGAAAATTTTGCGGGTGTGATGAATTTTGTGATTTTTCCTATGTTTTTTATGTCTACTGCGTTGTATCCTTTGTGGAAAATGAAGGAATCAAGTGAATGGCTTCATCATTTAGCTTTTTTTAATCCATTTTCTCAAGCGGTCGAATTAATAAGGTTTTCTTTATATGGACAGTTTAATACGTTTGCCTTTGTTTATACTTTTGCAGCTTTTTTGATTTTTATGGTCATTGCTATTATGGGTTATAACCCATCTAAAGGCATGATGATGAAAAAAGGAGGAAGGTGATGCAAGTATTGAAAAGTAAAGGGACAGACCTATGAATTGGTCTAAACTTAAGCTAGTTTATAAAAATACATTATCAGGCCGTTTGTGAAAAACTCTTTTTTTCTAGTTATTCCTGCGCAACAAAGCGATCCGGAGTTGTTATCGCCTTATGAAAAAGAGGCTGTTAACCAGTGGATTTTGGAATTACCTACGGCAAACCCCAGTTTATCAACACGTTTATTGTATGATTTTATTGAAGGCTTCAATAAAATAGAAATGCCTGCTCAGCAGCGGCTTGAAACATTGGAGTTATTAAGGCCGTCTTTTTTGGTTATTGAAGACTTTTTGCGTTCTCGGTTGATTGTGTCGGGTTTTCCAAAAGGTGAAAATGAACAGAAGATATTCAATGTTCTTATTTTAATAGAAAAAAACTTTACTATTGGTTACTGGATGGTTATTCGCGAGCTAACGCATCGTGATGCTGGATGGTTTCAAGGTAAAAATGTTGCTTTGGCTATTCAGCGTACCATAAAAGGCTTGAGTGAAATTGTTGTGACTCACTATATGATGTTTGCAATAGCGCCTGATTGGGTATGGATAGATTTGCATTCGCTATATAAATTGAGTCTAAAAACTAAAAAAGAAGCGACAAAAGTGCCTGATAGCACTCGGCTTCCCGCTAAGGTGAGTACTGCCGAAGATTGTTATAAGCAGGTTTTATTGTTGAGCTTAACTGATCCTTCAGGATTAATGCAAAAAGAAATTGGATTGGTTTATCAATTTATAGGGACTATTTGCCAGCATATTCGTATTGAAACACAGCCAGTAGAGTCTCAAAAAACACAGTGTATTGTGTTAATGGATGAAGATGCCAAGCCCTTTTGGGTTAAGGGGGATGAGACGATAGACTCATCTATTGTGTATTTGGATTTTTTGAAGTTATATAAGGCGATACAAGCGGTAGATAAATTTAGTGATAAAAATGAGGCAAGGTTTAGCTCTATTCACGTGTTAAAAAAAGTCTCTGAAAAAATGCCCGCTGGTTTATTTGAATATATATCTCAATGTTGGGTTGGGGAGGCGACAGAAGGGGCCGCTTTTTTTTCTGATAGGCTGGATAGGTGTATTGCTATAGGGCTTGATGCTACGCATTCTTTGCAAGATGCTTCTGAGCAAGTGGATAGTCACGCTCTTGAAAGTTTAGCCGAATCTTTTTCTGATAGAGAATTGTCTTGTCAATTTAAAAAAGAAGGTGTTTTATCCATTGGTAGTCTGGTTAGTTTTAGAAAGACCAGTGATACTGAATTTCGACGAGCGTTGGGGGTTGTAAAAAAAATAACCATACCACGACAGGGAAGTAATATTATCTTTGAATTGTCAGCAATTACGCCTATATCTTATGCGGTTAGTTATATTAATCTAGATGCGGGTGAATCAGAAAATGAACCGCATAAAGCATTGCTTTACGGCGTAAAAACAAGTAAAGGTGAAAAAAGTTATCTTATTGTTGAGTCTTTTATGCATAAAAATGAAGATGGCATGAGGCTATTTATGAATGAAAGTGATTTTCCCATTGTATTGGGTAATAGAAAAAATATAGGGTTGGGGTATTGGCAATTTGAATGTCGGAAAATTGAAGAGAAGCAAGTGGCTCAGATAGTAAAGAAAAAAGGTTTTGACTTTATTTGATTATGAGTTTTTTGCATATAAATAAAATGATGACTTGAAAAGTTTTTCCAGCATGGTACCTTTAGCTGTGCAATTATAATAATAAAGAACATAAATAATTTAGTATTTTTATATTGCTGAATAATTATGTTTTGAAAGTTTTGTTTAATGAGGAGATTGAGTGTGAGTGAAGAAAATTCTAATGAATCAGTAGAAGACGTAAATGAGTCTGTGGCAGAACCTGTTGCTGAAGAAGCGAATGCTGTTTCAAAGGTAATGGATCTTAAAGAGTCAAACCCTAAAGTATTTTTTGGTGCTATTGCTGGGTTGGTTGTTGTCATTCTTGTTATGTTTATGGGTGGCGGTAGTAATAACGCGGTTCAACAGCATAGACAGGTTGATCTAACGATAGGTAATACTTATACCTTAAAAGGCATAAATACTTTTAGTGATGATGCTAAAGTAAGGTTAGTTGCTGTTCCTGGGTCATTGGCTGCATATGATGAAAGTGAAGAGGAAGGTGCAACTAGAGATGATTGTAAATATATAGCACAGGGTGAAAAAGTTAAGCTACTTCAAATGCAGGATGCATTGGGTGGGGCAAAGTTTGTTGAAGTTGAGCTTCTTAATGCAGGTAAGTGTGCAGGTCGAACAGGTTGGGCTACAGCAGGTAATTTAAATTAATTGTTGACATGTTTAGAATAGACGTTATAATAGCTGAATAAATTGATTAGCGGGAATAGCTCAGTGGTAGAGCACAACCTTGCCAAGGTTGGGGTCGCGAGTTCGAATCTCGTTTCCCGCTCCAATATTTCAAAAAAAACCGCGTTTATCGCGGTTTTTTTATTTTTATCAGTTTGTATTTAAGGCTGCTTAGCAAATCGGTTATGCAGTGGATTGCAAATCCATCTAGGGCGGTTCGATTCCGCCAGTAGCCTCCATATTTAAAAAACCGCTTATTTAAGCGGTTTTTTTTTGCCAAAAATAATCCCCTTCTCCCTTTTATTGTGACCTACATAAGTAGAGTAATGCAGGTGGAGGCGTTTTAACAGCCTCTTCGAAAATTGGCTGTATTAACAGGAGCGTCCCACAGTCGAATCATTTCTTCGTCAAGCAACGTTAAAGTGATTGAGCATCCCGTCATATCAAGAGATGTCGTATAGTTGCCAACAAGAGAGCGGCATATTTCAATACCTTTATTTTCCCAGTATTGTGCGGCTATATTATAGATTAAGTGTAGTTCCATTAAGGGGGTGCTGCCTAAGCCATTAATATGTAATAAAGCTTTTTGACCTTTTTGGGGGCTTAGATCATCATCGATTGCGTGGGCTATTCGTTCTACAATGTCTGTGGCACTTGATAATTTAAGGGTGTCGTGACCACGCTCACCATGAATACCAACGCCCATTTCAATTTCATCATCGGCTAATTCGAAAGTGGGTTTTCCAAGAGCGGGTACTGTGCAGCAGTTTAAAGCAACTCCCATGGTGGCGGTCATTTGGTTTACTCTGTCGCCCAAGGCTTTGCAGTCAGATAAATTCATTCCATTTTCTGCGGCTGCACCAATAATTTTCTCTACTATTAAGGTGCCAGCAACGCCTCGGCGTCCGGTGCTATGTGTTTTAGGGAGGGATACATCATCATCAATTAAGACGGTATCAAAAGCACAGTCAATCATTTCACTGGCAATTTCAAAGTTCATGACGTCGCCGGCATAGTTTTTGACCACAAAGAGGACGCCACCTCCGTTTTCTACTAGTTCAGTTGCAGCCATCATCTGGTCAGGTGTCGGGGAAGTAAATACCTGTCCTGGGCAGGCAGCGTCAAGCATGCCTTTTCCAACAAAACCGGTATGTAGTGGTTCGTGCCCAGAGCCTCCGCCAGAGATAATGGCGACTTTGTTTTTTTGTGTGTCAGTATTACGTGTGATGACGGTAGGTTGAGTGTGCAGTTGAATAATATCCGCATGAGCTTTAGCGAAACCTTGCAGGCTTTCGTCTAATAAAGTATCAATATCGTTTATGAATTTTTTCATCTTTATTGCTCCCGAGTTTATGTATAGCTTAGATTAATATTGTTCAGATTATCATGGCTTAAGGAGCCTCTGATCAAGTTAAATTATTTTTAGCTGGCCAAAACTGTCGCTATTTTCCACCAAGATCGGCGCAATAGAACGGCTATTCCCTCTCGCTTGGTGAAAAATAGCGACCGTTTTTTCTGCGCTAAATTCTAACCGGCTTAATCAGAGCTTCCTTAAAGTTGGTTTGCTACTTGTAATGCACTTGTAATTGCTGGTAAGTCAGCAAGTACCAAGCTGGGTTGATAATCTATGGATTTAAGGTCTTCTTCTGTGGAAATTCCGGTTAATACCATGATGCTTCGAATGCCCGTATTGATAGCCCCTAGGATATCGGTATTTAATCGGTCACCGATGGCTACGGTCTGTTCAGGAGGTGTATTTAGACGTTTAATAGCTTGTTGGTACATGATTGCTTGGGGTTTGCCTATGACAAGGGCGGTAGTTTGAGTGGCAGCCTCTAATGCAGCAATAATGGCACCATTGCCAAGAACAGGGCCTCTTTCTGTGGGTAATGTGGTGTCTGCGTTGCTGGCAATAAAGGTTGCGCCAGCATTGATATGTAGGGATGCCTCAGCGAGTTTGTTCCAGGTAAGCTGTCTGTCAAGACCGCAAATAACATAGTCGGCAGGCGGTTGGTGTTTGCTGAAAGGGGTGTTTATTATTGTAAACCCTTTGTTGATTAAGGGTTGTTGCAGGCCGTCTTCACCGATGACTAGGACACGGGTAGATGAGGGGTTGGTGCTTTCAGAAAGATGTTGAGCAGTTGCCATGCTGGACGTGAGGATTTCGTCCGCTGAGACGGAGACGCCCATGCTGTCAAATTTAGCTATATATTGGTCTTGAGTTAAGCTTGCATTATTTGTTGCTAGGATGAATGGTAAGTGCTGTTTTCTTAATAATTTAAAAAAATCAATGAGTCCAGGTAGGGGTTTGGATCCTTCCCAGAGAACTCCGTCCATATCAATAATAAGGGCGTGAATATTTTTTAGTTGATTCATTGGGTGTTAAAAAATTAAAGTGGTTTGGGTGGGGTGAGCATGGCATAGGTGAGTGAAATTTGTCTAGAATGTTGGTGAAAAACAAATATATGTTGTTAAATAGGTGTCGAGTGGTTGGGCTTTGTTAATTGTAAAGCTGGTTTTTTTGTGTGGTTGAATGGCTGGGCTTGTATTTTTATAATGCATTGATTATAAAGGTAATGTTTGGTTTTTGTCGGGTGGTTTTGGCGCTTTGTGAGTCGGCTGTATGTAGGGGGAAATTGACAGGCAAGTATATTCTGATTTAGAGTGCGGCTTGAAAAAAAGATTTTTCAAAAAAAATTATAAACAATCGGAGTACGTAACATGGCAACACCATTAATTCAAATGGCATTAGACTCACTAGATTTCGACGCAACAGTAGCACTAGCAGAAGAAGTAGCGCCATATGTTGACATCTTTGAAATCGGTACACCATGCATCAAGCA
>Ga0209826_1000878_pt1 | contig 21536 bp, 19 predicted proteins | sample GOMGulsemesocosm_5_FD_184637 | JGI IMG/M metagenome (GOLD analysis project Ga0209826, IMG submission 184637) | Methane-oxidizing microbial communities from mesocosms in the Gulf of Mexico - GOM15C Gulf of Mexico (SPAdes) (version 2) | ecosystem: Environmental > Aquatic > Marine > Cold seeps... | reverse complement strand
ATATGTCAGGTAATGGCTTTTTAAAACCGGGCGCTAAATTTCCAAAGGTGCTTAACGATGTATTACCGTTTTTAGGTAAAAAGGATAATCAAGGGCGTTACCGTTTGTCTTTTTAATTCAAGTGTTGTTTATGGCGAATTACTTGACATTGATCATAAGAATAATATATTTATTAATAAATACAATACATTGATAAGTGAAATTAATTTAAAATAAATAAAGACATTTAACTATAACTAAGGTTTCTATGCGTAACATATACTATCTTTTTTTAGCTATTCTTTTGAGTGCATGTAACTCAGACAAAATAACACAACCAGTATCTGAAGAGCCAGTTAATAGCTTAGATACAACACTCAGTGAACTTATTGAAATCAATAAATTAACGGGTAATCATTTTACACAGCGAGATATTCCAGATGTTAATAGTAATATTGTACAGTTGGGAAAACATTTATTTTTTTCTAAATCATTAGGTGGAGATAGAGACTCTGCCTGTGTGTCATGTCATCACCCTATGCTTGGAGGAGGCGATAATTTGAGTTTACCTATTGGTGTTGAAGCTGAATTACCTGACTTGATAGGAGAAGGAAGAATACATGACGCCAATTCACTAACATATGATGGTGGCCCTACTGTGCCAAGAAATGCGCCAACAACATTTAACATTGGTGGATGGGATAAATTTTTATTTCACGATGGTCGTGTAGAAAGCATGGGCAAAACGACGAATAAAAATGGGAATGATGGCCTTGGTATTCGAACACCTGATAGTAGTTTTGGTATAGCTGATCCTAAAGCAGGTAGCACATTAACCCAAGCACAAGCCCGATTTCCTGTTACATCTAATGAAGAAATGAAAGGGTTTAATCATCTTACTAAAAATAATCAACAAATTAGGGATTATTTAGCTGAACGACTAGGTGGCTACGGTGAAGCAGAAACAGAATTAACCGACCATTCTTTTTGGTTAGATAAATTTAAAAATGCATTTAATCAACCCAATGCAAACTCAGAACAGCTTATCACCGAACAAAATATTTCGTTTGCTATCGGGCAATATGAATTGTCTCAAGTGTTTACTACTAACCCGTGGTTACAATATGTTGAGGGAGACACAGCAGCATTAACAGATTCAGCTAAACGTGGTGCAATTTTGTTTTATCAAAGCAAAGAGCAAGGCGGAGCAAACTGTGTGTCTTGTCATTTAGGTGATTTTTTTACTGATGAAAAGTTTCATAACATTGCAGCACCACAAATAGGTAATGGTAAAGGTGATGGTGACTCAGGGCATGAAGATTTTGGACGTTATAGAGAAACAAAACAAGAAAGTGATAAATATGCTTTTAGAACACCTAGCTTGTTAAATGTTGCTCACACTGGCCCATGGATGCACTCTGGAGCTTACGAAACCTTAATTGATGTTGTTAAGCATTCTGTAAATGCAAAACAATCAATAGATTCATATCACAACATAGTACTTAACCAGCAAGGCATTCAAAACTTAGAAATGACTTCTACTTTTGCACAAACAGCAATAGATAGTGAAAATTTTGAAGGTGGTGCGCTAAATTTGAATGAACAAAATATAGATGATTTAGTTACCTTTTTAAACGCTCTTTCTGACCCTTGTGTAAGTGACAGAGAATGTATGATGCCATGGTTATTGGTGGATGATGAAGGTCAAGATCCTAACGGTGATCAAATCATCGCTATTGACCAACATGGTAAAGCGCTTTAAGTAATTCATTTGGCTTAGGAAAAGTGTTATATTTATTGTAAGGGGTAATTTATTGCCCCTTTTTCTGACTATGCTCTATGCATTGTCTGATAAATTCCTTTCCTGTGGCGTATCCTCGAGCTTTTTGAACATTATTCGCGGTTAAAACCGCTCCAATACGTTAAATCATACCAACAACAGTTAAGTACAACAGAGCCTTTATCTTTAATATTTACTTCTAAACTTCTCGACCATAACACCAAGTTTAAACATAATATCTCTAGACTTCGCTTGTTCATGCCAGTCAGGGGATAAAATTGTCATCAGCAGATAGCAGTTTTTATCTAATACTTATTGGCAATAAACTATAAACATGCTCAATAGCAGCAGGGGTTGATTCTATAATTTCATCGATTATTCTTATTGCCTCTTCTCTGTAAGCGCGTAATTAACCCCACATTCCAATACTAATCATACATACGCATAATCACTTCAGCACAATATTGACAAGTTAGATAAAATATCGATATGAATTATTTTTCCAGCGAGCTTTGTCACAAAGCCAGTGTACTGGCTTTTTACACAGTATCAATAATGCCAATTTGATATAAGACTTTAATGTTGCGTTTTATGTTTAACAGCATATTCTTCAACTTGTTGCCATACGCGTATTAAGTTACCTGAAAGTAACTTCTTAATGTCTTGCTCACTATAGCCTCGCTCTAATAAACCTACAATCAAGTTTGGATAGCTGGCAACATCTTTTAATTTTTTAGGCAAAATACCACTAACACCATCAAAATCTGAACCAATGCCTACATGATCAATGCCGACTAATTTAATAGCATGATCATAATGATCAAGCACTAACTCTAAGGTGCCAACATCCCAAGGTTTTTCTAGTAAATAAGCGTCTTCGAAAGCATCAATTTTAGTTTTATCTGCTGCTAGCTCTTCATCTAAATTATTAGCTTTAATAAACTCGCTTTCAACCAATTTATAGGCTGCGCTTTGTTCTCGAAATTTTTGTGAAGTAAAAATGCCACTAAAAGTCATTTGGATCACACCACCATTTTTAGCTAACAACTTAATCATGTCGTCAGACATATTGCGTTCAAAATCTGGGGTAAAAAATCGAGCAGAAGAGTGAGAAGCAATAACAGGTGTTTTACTAATTTCCATTACCTGATAAAACGCTTGATCTGACACATGAGAAATATCAACCATAACACCAAGGTTATTCATTTCTACAACAAGCTTTTTACCAAAATCGGTTAGCCCTTGCGCTGGACGATTTTCATCATAAGAAGAGTCTGAAATATGATTTGTTTTTGCGTGAGCTAAGGTTATGTATCGAATACCACGATTATAAAAGTGGTGTAAATTAGCTAAATCACCTTCTATAGCGCTACCATTTTCCATACCCATTGGTAGTGAAATGATACCCTTAGCAAAATTTTCTTTCACTTGTGTTGTCGAATAAGCCAAAGCAAACTTATCTGGAGATTGGTTAACTATCGCTTCTACATCATCAATTAATTTATGTGCTAAGGCTTTACTACCGCCAGTTTTTTGCAGTTTTGAGGGTATGTAAATAGACATAAAAGGCACATCTAAGCCGCCCTGTATTGATCTTGGGTAATCAAAGTCGCCTTCTGCTGTTGCTTTACTAACATCTTCATATTTGTGCTCTAAACGATATGGCACATCAATATGCGTGTCGATAATAATAGTTTCTTTAGATATTTTTAGCGCCAACTCTGTAACAGTTACTGCTTTTGTTGATTCTGCTTTTTCAATTAAAGTGTCTTTGTTTTCACAAGCAGTTAATGCCATTGTGAAACAAAGTGCAACAAATGCTAACTTATTGTTCGATATGGATTTCATAATCTTACCTATTATTATTTATGATTTTTAGGTTGTAGCTTTAGCTTTAAACTTAGATGATAATTTCTTTATCAAGGATTAGTCAATTAAAGACTAACGTAACGATTAAGTTAAGCCGTTGAGTGTTGGCGTAAGTACATTTACTAAAGCGTCAATATGATCATCACGATCATTTAATGCTGCAATATAATGATACTGTTCGCCACCTGCTTCTATAAATACATCACGGTTTTCATGCTCCAACTCTTCAAGTGTTTCTAAACAATCTGCGCTAAAAGCTGGGCTAATAATGGCAATGTGCTTATTACCATTTTTAGCTAAATTAATGAGTGCTTCATCAGTGTATGGTTGCAACCATTTAGCTTTACCAAAACGCGACTGAAAGGTCATAATAAAATCATCATCAGTTAAGCCTAAAGATCGACTCAACAATTCGTTTTTCAATAAATCTGTAGTTATTTGGCAAAAATCATAATAAGGATCGCCCCATTGATGAAACAGTTCAGGCATGCCGTGATACGAAAGTACTAATTTGTCTGGTATTCCATGTTTATTTAGGTGCTCATTAATGGTATTAGCGAGTGCTTGTATATATTGGGCATTACTATGATAACTATTGATGAAATGAAGACTAGGTACATAACGCCACTTTTGTAATTCACGAGTAACAGCATCAAAAGTAGAGGCTGTCGTTGGCCCTGCATATTGTGGATATAACGGCAAGATGACAAGGTTGTCGACACCAAGCTGCTGAAATTTTTGCAAAGCACTAGTAATAGATGGTTCCCCATAACGCATAGCCACATCAACTACGACATCATTACCGTATTTCATTGCAATTTTCTTAGCTACTTTTTCTTGTTGATCTTGGCTAATAACTACCAGCGGTGCGCCCTGCTCTGTCCATATCTTTTGATATAGTTTTGCCGATTTTTTCGGGCGTACGCGTAAAATAATACCATGGAGTATTATCATCCAAATAAAGCGAGGAATTTCCACCACGCGAGGATCAGATAAAAACTCACGTAAATAACAGCGCAAAGCTCCCGCTGTGGTTTTTTCAGGTGAGCCTAAATTAGTTAACAAAACCCCTGTTTTAACAGATTGGTTATTGTTTCCGTTACTGTGAACAGCATTCTTTTCTTTAGCGCTAAAACGTGATTTCATTTATTGATTTTATTTATTCTTTTTATATAAGTAATTGTCAGACTAAAGCCTAACTTACAGGAAATATACTTGTCCTGTAGGGCATAATTTATTGCGCTTTGGGGCAATAAATTACTCCTACAAAAAATCTAAACAAAGACTACTCTACAAAGCTATCAACAATTAAGTTAATTGTTTCAGTGCTTTGTACAGAAATGTTATGCACTTCAGCTTTAAAGTCACCCGATTTAATGCCTGCGCCACCTTGTTCAGAAACAATAGCATAGATATGTACTTTACTAACACTGCTCAAATTACTTTGTGCAGACATCGCATTGCTATCACTTAATATGACAACTTTAGGTAAATCACTGGCCATTAATTTCATTGCCGCAAGAGGCATACGTTTACCATCGGTAGGAATAGCATAAACAAAGACCGTTTTATCTTCACCTTGTGATAATTTCTCAGCGATATCTGTTGATAAACTAACACTCACCTTTAATTGTGGCCCAGTAGCTACTTGTGGTGAGGCTTGTTCATTTGACGGTATACCAAGACGGTTTTTAGCTTCAACTACCGCTTCTTGTAATGCTGCTATATTAACGCCTTTCTTCTTGGCATCAATAACTCGTTGCCAATAGTCAATTGCTTGTTGGTATTCTTGCGCAATAAAATTATGCATACCTAATAAAATATTAGTAGAAGGATCATTAATATCTAACGCTAATGCTTTATCTATTAACGCTTGTACCTGCGCATCTATTTGCTGATTATTGCGATAATAACTCGCTTGAGCTATAGCACCAATTAAATCTGCATGCTCGCCTTCAATGCGAATAACTTGCTTAAATGCTGCAATGGAAAAATCGAATTCCCCTGCCCCAACAAACGTTTGCCCTAAGTTATACCACGCTTCACCGTCATCTGGATTTTCTTTTAAATGTTGCTGCATTTTTTCAACATAAGCTAACATTTGCGCTTGGCGTTCTTGCTCTTGTTGTTCTGCTGATATTTGCCCTTGCTGATTATCGTGTGAGGCAACAGGCTTAGTCATCAAAACGTCTAAAGTTCCCTGTTTTAAATACAAGGCAATAGAGAAAGCGACGATAAATAGAGATAAAACCACAGGCCAAATCACACTAAATGGCTTTTCATCATTTGGTAATGTTACGCTTTGCTTTGAAGATTCAATATCCTGCAATAAGCTATTATCAAGCTCTACTAATAAATATTGGTAATTTTCTTCATCAATAGCACCATCACTAAAGTCTTTTTCTATTTCAGCTTTATGCTCATGATATAAGTTAACATTTGTTTGTTCACGAATACTTTTTTGAGTCGTGGCAACAAGCTCAGCACTCTTTTGGTTCTTTTCTTGTTTTAAAAATGGTCGCCAAATGACCCATAATAATATGGCAATAAAAACAAGGAGGATTAATACAATTTCCATAATAATTACTTACTCTTTATCGACTTGTTCAAGGCTAATTTTGACGTTGGAGTTACCGCAACATCATCCGCTAATAGTTGTTTTAGCTTTGTTTGTTGTTCTATATTTAAAGCGAGTTCTTCATTTGTGGCAGGTTTTTTACGCAATATGACAATCACCACAATCATGCCAATAAATATTAGTAGCGCTGGACCAAACCAAAGAATATAAGTGACATTTGATACCCGAGGGCGATACAAAACAAATTCACCATAGCGACCAACCATTAAATCAATAATCTCTGTATCTGATCTGCCTTGAATCAATAAGTTATATAAATCTAAACGCAGCGCTGAAGCAACAGTAGAGTTAGAGTCAGCTAAGTTTTGATTTTGACACTTAGGGCAACGTAACTCTTTACTCAATGCTTGAAAACGTACTTTAGTCACGTCATCTTGAAACTCAAACGTTTCAACAGGACTCGCTTGAGCGGTATTAATGGTTAAAAGCATAGAAAACATCATCACAACAATAAATAAAACTCTATTTAACATATCTATTTACCTTGTTGCTTTTCGAGAATTAACTGATTGATTAATGGTTCAAATTCTTTGCGCCACACGCGAACATCAATAGCGCCAGCAAAACGTTTACGAATAATGCCATGATGATCAATAACAAAAGTTTCTGGCGCGCCAAAAACGCCAAGCTTAACGCCTAACAAACCTTCATCATCAAAAATTGAAAATTGATAAGGATCTTTATAATGAGCCAACCATTGTTGAGCTGGAATTCGTTCATCTTTATAATTTACGCCATAAAGTGTTACCTGAGCTTTAAGTTTAGGATCACTAGCAAGCTCAAGTAAGTACGGATGCTCATATTTACAAGTGGGACACCAAGTTGCCCATACATTTAACAAGACAATGTCACCTGACAAATCAGCTTTAGTTACTGTTTTATTAGCATCACTTAATGTTGATAACGAAAAGTCAGGCATAGCCTTGCCAACCAATGCCGATGGCATATCTTGTGGATTTAACGACAAACCACGGTAAAGCACAACACCTAATGCTATAACTAAAATAAGAGGCAAAAAGCGAATGATTTTATTCATTTATGATAACTCCGATACGGCTTGAATACTTGGTTTGGCATTAGCTGTTTTTACTTCTTGTTTACTAGAGCTACTGCTCTTTACTTGCTTTTTAACACGGTAACGCTTATCCATCATGGCTAAAATACCACCAAGTGCCATAAATAAAGCACCAAGCCAAATCCAACGAACAAAAGGTTTATAATGCACACGAATTGCCCATGCGCCACCATCAAGTGGATCTCCTAGAGCAACGTATATATCTCTAAATAGTCCGCCATCAATGCCAGCTTCAGTCATTCCCATTGATTGCACTCGATAAGCTCGACGCTCTGGCTGCAATAAAGCAACAAAGTCATCACCTTTATAAACATTAATCTGCCCTTGTTCGGCGCTATAATTTGGCCCTTCAACATGTTTAATACCGTTAAACTCAATTTGATAACCTGATATTTCAACTTTTTCATGCAGCGCCATTTTCACGTTGGTTTCGCTTTCATAACTTGAGACTAACGTCACACCAACAATAGTCACGGCAATACCAGCATGTGCTACTGTCATTCCCCATTGACTTAAGCTCAAAGTAGAGCGAAGTTGATATTGATTTAATAAATCTTTGACCACCACCAAGAAAACCCATGAGGCTAATATAATGCCCATAGCAACTAAGGCATTAAACTCTCCACCATAAACAACGGGAAATAACAAACCAAAAGCAATACTAAATACCGACGGCTTAATGAGTTGTTTACGTAATTCTCCTTTTTTCGCTTTCTTCCAACGTATCAATGGGCCAATGCCCATAATGATAAACAAAAAGCTCATAATAGGTACAAATACTGCGTTAAAATACGGAGGACCTACTGATATTTTTCCATAGCCTAAAGCATCAACTAATAGTGGATATAAAGTGCCTAATAACACGGTAGTTGCAGCAACTACTAAAATAATATTGCATAGAAGTAAGGCCGTTTCGCGTGAATAAAGCGAAAATCGGCTAAAGCTAGCAACATTACTGGCTTTAAAGGCATACAAAGTTAATGAGCCACCAACCGTTATTGCCAGTAGCACTAAAATGAAAACACCACGAGATGGATCAGCAGCAAAAGAATGCACCGATGTGATCACGCCAGAGCGAACTAAAAATGTGCCTAATAAGCTTAAACTAAAAGCAAAAATTGCCAATAATATTGTCCAGTTTCTAAAGGTGCCTCTTTTTTCTGTTACCGCTAAAGAGTGTATTAGCGCAGTGCCAATTAACCATGGCATAAAAGAAGCGTTTTCAACTGGATCCCAGAACCACCAACCGCCCCAACCAAGCTCGTAATAAGCCCACCAACTACCTAATGCAATACCTAATGTTAAAAACATCCAAGCACCAACAGTCCAAGGACGAGACCAACGCGCCCAAGCCGCATCCATTTTCCCTGACATTAAGGCAGCAACAGCAAAAGCAAAAGCAACAGCAAAGCCAACATAGCCTAAATACAATAATGGTGGATGGATGATCAAGCCAACATCTTGTAATAATGGGTTTAAGTCACGCCCTTCCAATGGCGCATTTGGCCAAAGACGTTCAAAAGGATTCGATGTTAATAACGTAAAAGCGATAAAACCAACAGCAATCATGCCCATTACAGCAAGTACGCGAGCGATAAACTCTTGTTCTACATTTTTTGAAAACTGAGCAACGGCCATCGTCCAAGCAGTAAGTGAAAACACCCAAAGTAAAAGAGAGCCTTCATGACCGCCCCAAACCGCACTTATTTTAAAATAGTAAGGCAAGTGACTATTAGAATGGTTAGCAATATATTTAATAGAAAAGTCATCAATAACAAAGCTATAAGCTAAAATAGAGATACTTATTGCGGTAAAAATAAACATGCCAGATGTGAGTGGTTTCGCGTAGCTCATCAATTTATGTTGATTACTGTGTACTCCAATCATAGGAATAACACTCAAACATAAAGCAAAGGCAAAGGCGATAACCAATGCAATGTGGCCTAGCTCTGGAAACAACTCAGGCAAAAGTTGGGGATTCATTTATTTCTCCGATTACTCTTATTTCTTTATATATGGATATAAAATTCAAACATAGATAGCAAAAGTAAAACACGCTAACAATAGTCGCGCAATTCTAGCACACTTTACTTGATGAAAAGCTTAATTGCTTTAACCAAGGCCATTTGATAATTGTTTCTAAATGTTACAAATTATCAAAGTGACTTTTTACTAAATTTTATTGCCGCTATGGTATGATATTGCACAAAGAGTTAATACGATCCAAATCAAAATTTAACTGGCAAACATCAGTTAAACTTTGCAGTATAAATTTGCAATAAGCATTTCAACTTTATAAAGAATAGAGAAATAACCACTTTGCCTGTAAATCAAACGTCCAGCCTAGTATCACCACTAATTAGCGCCACAAACTTAACTTGTATTCGTGAGGAACGCTTGTTGTTTGATCAATTAAATATTGAAATAAATGCTGGCGATATAGTACAAGTTGAAGGTCCTAATGGCTCAGGAAAAACGAGTTTATTGCGTATTTTAGCCGGTCTTTCTCAACCTTTTGAAGGCGAAGTGTTTTTTAATAATCAACTTATTAGCCAGTCTCGCGAAGAGTTCCATCAAAGTTTACTCTACCTTGGCCATTTGCCTGGAGTAAAAGGTGAAATGAGTGCAGTAGAAAACTTAACCTTTAACCTTGCTCTGCATGGTACATCTGATAGTTCTACTGATATTGAACAGATATTAGCTGAGGTAAACTTAACAGGGTTTGAAGATAGCCTTGCATCCCACTTAAGCGCGGGACAACATAGGCGTATATCACTTGCACGTTTATATAAATCAACCGCTAATATTTGGATTTTAGACGAACCCTTTACCGCAATAGACAAGCAAGGTGTACATGCTTTAGAGCAATTATTTAAAGCTCACATAAAGCAAGGTGGTTGTGTTATTTTAACCACACATCAAGATTTACTCACTTTTGAACCGACACAAATAAAAAAAATCACCTTAGACTACATCAATGAGTAACGAGTCATGAGTAACGAGTTTCGAAAAAATAGCCAAGAAAAGAGTAGATCACTTTATGCCTACCACTAATTTATCTTATCGCGCTGTTTTTTCATTAGTACTTAAGCGTGATTTAATCATAGCAATGCGCCATAAAGACGACATTATTAATCCGCTATTATTCTTTGTTATTGTGGTCACATTATTTCCTTTGGGTATTGGCCCTGAAGCACAAACATTAAGCCGTATAGCACCCGGCATTATTTGGGTTGCTGCATTACTAGCAACATTATTATCATTAGATAGACTATTTAAGTCAGATCATGACGATGGCTCATTAGAGCAAATGTTACTAAGCCCGCACCCCGTATTTATTTTAGTGCTAGCTAAAATTATCGCCCACTGGTTAATTACAGGGTTGCCGTTAATTTTCATTGCACCTTTATTAGCTGTACTTTTGCATTTAAATGAACAAAGTTACGGTGCTTTAATGCTAACGTTATTATTAGGAACCCCCGTATTAAGTTTACTTGGCGCTATAGGCGTCGCTTTAACTGTAGGTATAAAAAAAGGTGGCATACTACTGAGTTTATTAGTGTTACCTTTATATATTCCTGTGCTAATTTTTGCGACCAGCGCCATTGATACGGCGGCGCTTGGCTTACCTTACAGCGGGCAGCTTGCTATAATTGCCGCATTGTTTTTTGGTTCGTTAACGCTAGCTCCCTTTGCCGTTGGTGCCGCTTTAAAAGTCAGCACTAACTAACATTAGCTATTTATTTTAAAGAAAATGAGAACATAATCTATGTGGAAATGGTTACATCCTTACGCTAATCCAGAAGTGAGTTATCACTTCACTGGAAGGCTGATCCCTTGGCTAAGTGCATTAACTGCACTATTTTTGTCAATAGGTATTGTTTGGGCACTAGCATTTGCTCCAGCAGATTATCAACAAGGCGATAGTTTTCGTATTTTTTACATTCATGTACCTGCTGCTTCACTTTCTATGGGTATATATTTGGGTATGGCAATCGCAGCATTTACCTCAATGGTGTGGCAATTTAAATTAGCCGATGCTTCTGCTGCAGCCATGGCGCCTGTTGGCGCTGTTTTTACGGCTATAGCTTTAATTACAGGTGCCGCATGGGGGAAACCTATGTGGGGAACATGGTGGATTTGGGATGCAAGATTAACCTCTGAACTTATTTTATTGTTTCTCTATTTAGGTGTTATCGCTCTACATAATGCTTTTGAAGACAAAAATTTAGCCGGTAAAGCAGCAGGAATTTTAACCCTTGTAGGTGTGATTAACTTACCCATTATTAAATATTCAGTAGAATGGTGGAATACCCTTCATCAAGGCTCAACCGTGAGTAAATTGGGTAAACCGTCTATGTCAATTGATATGCTTTGGCCTTTCTTATTTTGCTTTCTTGGTTTTGCCTTGTTAGTCGGTACAATCATTTGTATTCGTTTTCGCAGTGAAATTCTAAATCGCAATAGCATCCGCCCTTGGGTTAGAACATTAGTTTCTGAGCACTTATCTAAACATATAGCGCAGGAGAAAAATAATGCAGTTCGATAGTTTCAGTGCTTTTATTAACATGGGTGGGTATGGCTTTTATGTCTGGTTATCTTTCGGTGTTTCAACCGCGCTTATTACGGGGCTTATTTATAGCTCTATTACTGGTCATACAAAAGTAATCAAAAACATTGCCACTCGCCAACAAAGAGAAGATAAATTACGCAAAGTGCGTAAAGACCGTAAAAACGCCCAAACCAATACCCAAACCAATGCACCTAATGAGGTAACCCAATGAACCCCCGCCGTAAAAAACGCTTAACCATAGTTGCTTCAATATTAATAGGTATTTCTGTCGTTGCAGGTCTTGTACTTTATGCCTTAAGTCAAAACATCGATTTATTTTATACGCCGTCTGAAATCACTCAGGGAAAAAAAGATTCAGGCATTAAGCCAAGTATCGGTCAACGAATTCGTATTGGTGGCTTGGTTGTACCTAACACCGTTAAACGTGACCCCGATAATTTAAAAGTTTCATTCAAATTGTCTGACATGAAAATGCCAATTGTTTTCGATGATAGTGATCCTATGATCACTGTATATTATGAGGGCATACTGCCAGATTTATTTCGCGAAGGGCAAGGTATTGTTGCTAATGGTTCTCTCGCACAAGGCCCCACAGGAGAGTTACGCATAGAAGCCAGCGAAGTATTAGCTAAGCATGATGAAAATTATATGCCTGCTGAACTTGCTGATGCGGCAGGGAAAGATTATAAAAAACTTGAATATAGCGACAAACAGTTAGAAAGTAAGAATTAAAACCTCGAGGATAAATCCTCTCCTACAATGAATCCACCACATTGTAGGAGCGGTTTCAACCGCGAGGTCTGGTTCAACCGCTAAGCTTGGTTTTAACCGTATAACTTAGCTGCTTCAAGTGTATTTTTTAACAAACAAGCAATAGTCATAGGGCCAACGCCACCAGGAACAGGTGTTATTGCGCCACAAACTTCACTTACCGCTTTAAAATCTACATCGCCTACTAATTTAGCTTTACCTGTTTCAGTATTTTCAATGCGATTGATGCCAACATCAATTACCGTCGCACCTTTTTTCACCCACTCAGCTTGCACAAACTCAGCACGACCAACCGCAGCCACTAAAATATCAGCTTGCTGACAAACTTGTGCTAAGTTTTTGGTGCGTGAATGAGCAATAGTAACAGTACAATTCTCTTGCAATAATAAAAGAGCAACAGGCTTACCAACAATATTTGAGCGCCCAATAACTACAGCATGTTTACCTGACAGATCATCACCTAAATGCTGTTTAGCCAAAATAATACAACCTTGTGGAGTACAAGGCACCATAGCACCCACTTCACCATTAAGTAATCGACCTGAATTCATTGCATGAAAGCCATCAACATCTTTTTCAGGATTAATTGCCGCAATAACAACACTTTCATCAATATGTTTGGGTAAAGGTAATTGCACCAAAATACCGTGCACTGAATTATCATTATTTAATATTGAAAGCTGAGCTAACAATTCTTCTTGGCTAGTGGTATCTGACATGCGAATTTCATTTGAAATCATGCCCACTTCAGTAGTCTGCTTAACTTTATTACGGACATATACATGGCTAGCAGGATCGTCACCCACTAACACAACCGTTAAACCGGGCGTGATTCCTTTAGACTTTTTAAGGTTTTCTACTTCTTTACTGAGAGCTACGCGCAGATCTGCCGCAGCTTGTTTTCCATCTATAATCATAAGTATCTTTTATTAACAAGGATTAAAAAAATAAGGCACTAGGCTACATAGTTTACCGATAAAATACGATCGCCAATCTTGTTAAGGATTTCTATTTCGCCATCACAAACCGCAATAATTGACTTTCCTTCTTTAAAAGCTTGAGGAATGATAACTCTACCTTCCTCATTTTGATCAAAGATTTTTACTTTATGATGGAGCTCTAGGCCATCATCTCGATAGTAGATAATAGTCACTTTGCGTTGTTGAGTCATAATATTTATACATCTTCTATATTAATGATTTTATCAGTACTGAATATACACTATCAATGTGAAGAGTAAATGCTAGAGAGTTTTTTTATCTCGGTTTTTTGTAAATAGAGCATTAGATTTTGAAATAAACACTTTATTAACCAATAATTTATTTCATATATAAGGATATTTAAACTAAACAGCAACTCCTGAATAATCTACATAGTCATGTTTTGTTATTATTTTATTTTTGATTAAACTTTCTCACCACCGATCCAAGTCTCTGAAACACTCAAATCATCATTTAAAATAATCATGTCTGCCTGCATTCCAACTTTCAGCTCTCCACGAACAAGTTCATCATTTGCATACAAATACTGGGCTGGATATAAACTCGCCATACGCAATGACTCATCAAGTGATACTTTTAAACCAAGATGAGTGTTTTTAACCGCTGTTGCCATATCAAGTGACGAGCCAGCTAATTCACCTGTGCTAGACGTTAATTTACCATTTTCTACATAAACCATTTTATCATACAAAGGAAACTCCTTCATATCGGTGCCAACAGGTGGCATAGCATCAGTAACTAAAAAGATTCCGCCCGCAGGTTTTGTTTTAATCGCTAACTGACAGCTAGCGAAATCTACATGATGTCCATCAACGATTAAACCTGCTTTCGTGTTGTCATTGAGTAATGCACATCCAACGACACCGGGCTCTCTGCCTTGTAATGGAGACATAGCATTAAATAAATGAGTAAAACCTGTTGCTCCAGCTTCAACAGCCTTTTCTGTAGTGACAAAATCAGCGTTGGTGTGACCTAAACAAACTTTAATACCAAGTTGCACCATACGCGTTATGTCTTCTGTAGAGACTGTTTCTGGCGCTAAAGTCACCATAATTTGACCAATATCTTTGCGTGAAAACACTTGCCATTCGCTATCTGATATAGGTCGAATTAACTCAGCACAATGGGTGCCCTTTTTTGCTAGTGATAAATGTGGTCCTTCAAAATGAATACCAACAATACCCGGCACTTTTTCTGATATTGCTTGCGCTATCGCATCAGCAGCTTGCATCATCACTTCTATTTTGTCTGTAATCAAGGTTGGCATTATTGCTGTGGTGCCAAACTTAGCATGAGCGGCCATAATGATTTTGAGCTTATCTACCGAGGGAGAGTCGTTAAATAAAGCACCGCCACCACCATTAACCTGTAAATCGATATAACCTGGCACAACCAAACCTGTTGCTTTAACATCAGTATTATTGGTATTTTGATCTATTGAACTAATAACACCATGGGTAATAGTTAATACTTGATCATCAATAAAATGTTGACCATCAAATAAACGTTTTGCGTGAAATCGATATTGTGTCATGTCGCGTTAACCCTAAAGTCTTTATCAATAATTTTTTTAAATCATGCACTTTGCTGTGCATTTAAGCCTTGCTGTTTTGCTAGCTCTTGGCGAGCAAGTAAAACAGCGCCAACTTCTGGCTCACTCAAAGGATCAGACAGTTGTACTTGTAAATCTTTATCAAGCCATGGTTTCAAACGCAGTGTTAACCCGCCAAGCATAGATAGACGAACGGGTTTTCTTGTTAATAAAGTTCGAGCTAAACTATTAATATACTCAGCGCCTTCTTCTACAATAGCGAGTGCTACTTTATCGCCCTGCTCAGCAGCATCAAAAACTAGGTTAGCTAATTGTGCATAAAATGTTGCTTTTTTGCCTGCGATGGCTTCAACAATAGCGATAGTACTACTGCAAGCAAGTTTATTTAAAAGCATGTCATTCATCAATGAGGATTCAATAATGCCATCAAGAGAAAGTAAAACTTGCTTTGTTGCTTGTAAACCAAACCAAGCGCCACTAGCTTTATCTCCATGAGGAAAACCATGACCGCCTACAATCACTTCTTTTTCGTCAACACATGAAAAACCACAAGAGCCAGTACCAGAAATAATCACTGCACCGTTTTGACTGTGGTGAGCACCTAAACAAGCAATAAGTAGATCATGAGCTAAAAACATTTGTTTGAACGGATGTTGCCATGCTTTCATTTGATCAAAAAGAACGGGTAAATTAACGCCCGCAAGGCCAACACCAGCAATGAGGCTACTTAGTTCAACATCTGCTAACCCTGCATCTTTTAAAGCAAGTTTTGCAGATTCTTTAATTGAGTTAGTTGCTTGTTCAAAGCCATGCAAAGGATTACCCGGCCCAGAGATACCTGTTCCTATAGTTTCATCATTGTCATTCATCACAATGGCTTTACATTTACTGCCACCGCCATCTATACCTAAAAATAGCGTATTGTTATTGTCACTGCTTGTGAACATACTAGCCTCAAAGTCTGTCTTAATTATTCAATATCTTGTTGTTTTCGTGTATTTATACTCTCTGACTAACAAAAAAGGTAGACCAATATATGCCTACCTTTATTTTACTATCAATAATTGAGCCACTCTAATTTTATTTTGAATACGCTCTTGGCATATTTGTTTTCCCCGTGTAACGATCGCGTAATGCGTCTTGACGAGATCGGGTAGAGACTTGCTTACCATTAATCCACATTAAATCTACTTTAGTGCTTAATTCAAAAGGGTCGGCACTCCACATAACTAAATCAGCATTTTTACCAACCGCAATACGGCCAGAGTTAAGTTTAAAAACATCAGCAACATTAGCAGTAAGTGCTGATAAAGCATCTGTTTTAGATAAACCATTAGCAACAGCAATACCTGCATCAAAACGTAATTGGTTTAAATTATGACTTCCCCCATTCGGTGCCAAAATAACTTTAACACCAGCTTTAGCAAGCGTAGCCATGTTAGTTAATGAAGCGTGTAATGAATCAAAGCTACTTGGTAAGTTATCAATCGAACTTAAAATAACAGGTACGTTAGCTGCTGCAATTTCATCAGCAACAAGCACAGCATCATTAGCGCTAACCAATACTAAGTCGAGCTCATACTTTTTCTTAAGTGCTAACAATGCCAATAAGTCAGTTGCTCTGTCAGCATAAGCTAACAAAGGTTTTTCGCCAGCCAATAAAGCATTAATAACCTGCTCATCTCGCTTAGGCTCTTTGGCATCTTTTTTTTCATCATTCTTTTTATTTTTTGCTTTTTTCTTTGCTTTTGCCAACGCTTTTTTGGCATCTTCAAATTTATTATCAAGTGCTTGTAATTTTTGTGCTCTAGAGCCTTTATCTTCTGATCCTAAATAAACTAGCACTGCATTTTGCTTTTCAATAATACTGGTGAATTCACCTGATAAATTTACTGCAAAGGTTTGCCCTGCAAATAAATCATCTCCTCCTTGAGGCGCAACAATAGTGCTAGTTATGCCGCCTTTACGGGTATAGGGAATTAAGCTTGATTTAGGATTAAATGCTAAACTGGCGTCAAAGGTTATGTCAGCTTTTTTATCCTTGCCATCGCGAGACTTTGCCACAGCATTTACTTCCACCAAACCTAAAGAGTTCATGCTTCCAATAAAACCTGGCGTTAATATTCGCCCTTTAGCATCAATAGTTGCATCGGTTTTAATATCTTTAGGTCTATCTTGCTTTGAATAAACATGAATGATTTTGTCTTGATCGATAATAACCGTTGCTTGCTCTAATATACCTTGGCTAGCTACTGTATAAATAGTGGCATTAGTAATAGCAGTACTTTTAGCTTGCACAGCATTCGTAACTAAAGCTAAAGCTACCGTTGATACTTTCACTAAAGAACTTAACGTGATATTTCGCTTATTTAATAGAGCGTTTAATTGATTCTGTTTCATTTTATATCTCCTATTCTTGCCCTAACATAAAATCACTTTTCGCCTGATATTTATCATCAAAACGATCATAAACTTTAGCGCCATCTACAAATACTTGCTCAGCCTGTGCGTAAACACTAAACGGATTAGCGTTCCATAACACCACATCAGCATTCTTTCCGATTTCTAAACTACCAGTTTTATCACTAATTCCTAAAGATTTAGCGGCATTGGTAGTGATCCACTTAATTGCGTCTTCTTCTTTTAGCTCAAAACCATTGTCATTGGCACGGTATAATACCTTGCCCGCCTCTTGATTTAATCGCTGAATAGTTGTGCCAGAATCAGAATGTACAATTGCGCATGAGTTTTGCACTGCATTAACTATCGCAACATTCTCTTCTACCATGTCGTAGGCTTCCATTTTAAAACCCCACCAATCTGGCCACATTGCAACACAATTAGCATTTTCTGCTAGTTGATCAGCAATTTTGTAAGCTTCTATACCATGATGAAACGTACCTGAGTGATAATTAAATTCTTTGCCAATATCCATCATCACTGCCATCTCTTCTGCTTTATAGCAGTGGTTATGAATTAGAATTTCACCATCTAGCACTCCCATTAACGTATCTAACTCTAAATCTCTTACAGGAGCTTCTGGGTTTTTTCCTGCGGCATAATCACTTTCATATTTATTCCATGCACGCTTATATTCAGTTGCTTCAGCCCAAGCTGATCTATAACCTGCAACATTTCCCATTCGTGTTGATGGTGTCTGTTTTCTTTTACCATAAACTCGTTTAGGGTTTTCACCGCAAGCCATTTTTAAACCATAAGGAGCATCAATAAACTTCATACCTTGCATAGTGTGACTAGGAACATTTCGCAAAGTTACACCACGGCCACCAAATAAATTAGCTGAGCCTGGTAAAATTTGTAAGGTTGTTATTCCTCCTGCTCTAGCTGCTTGAAAGCCAGGATCTTGCGGCCAAATACTATGCTCTGCCCATACTTCAGAGGTATTAGGGGAAGTCATTTCATTGCCGTCAGAGTGAGACTCAACATTTGGACTAGGGTAAACACCAAGATGAGAGTGCACATCAATAATACCTGGAGTTATCCATTTTCCTTGAGCATCAATGGTTGCTACATTAGTGGCTATTAAATCAACGCCAACTTGTTCAATTTTACCATCAATGATTAATACATCAGCATTATCGAGACGCTCGCCAGTGCCTGTCAATATGGTTGCATTAGTAAATAAAGTATTTTGTTGAGGTAATACCTTATAGGTACTTGGGAATGGATTTTTATTTATTGTGACTTTAGCATCTTGCTTTTCACTGGGTAGACAAGCCGTTAAGCTAAGTGACACCGCCGCTACAACTAAGCTCAACTTAATGGGAGTTTTGTTCATTGATATTCCTTGAGGTAATTATTATTTACTTATTTTTATTTAAGTATATTTTAGACCTAAAAAGAATATTATGCTTTATCTTTAACGACAAGTACTTAATGAGATTAAGCACTTATGTTGTGACGCAATGCGACCAGAGGTATAAAAAGTAAGATAGTTTACAGGCCAACAACTTTATTTCTACCTTGATCTTTAGCTTGATAAAGCAATTTATCTGCATCAGCAACGAAGTCGTCAGCACAAGCAAATAAATCATTAAACCATTGACTAACACCAATACTTACGGTTAATTTAATAGCGTTATCATCAACCATAATTTCAAGTTGCTGAATTTTTTCTCTTAACCGCTCTGCAAATTGATAAGCACTTTTCACATTAGTCTTTGGTAAAATAATGACAAACTCTTCACCACCAATACGCGCAACAACATCACCACTTCTTGCTAAGTCTTTACATGCTCGATAAAACATAATTAGCACTTCATCACCAATGCCATGACCATAGCTGTCATTTATTTTCTTAAAATAATCAATATCAAGTAATAAAATAGATAGAGGTTGGTGCTCATAATTAGCCCGAGATATTTCTTCCGCCAAAACTTTATTAAACTGATGGCGATTTACAGCTCCTGTCAATGCATCAGTAAAAGCTAAGATTTCAAACTGCTCTTGCTGTGATCTTCTATATTCAATTTCTTTTTTCTGACTGCTTACAATCGCTTGAAAAATATCTATTTGCAACAACCTACGACGTAATTTCTCATAAGCTACTTGCATTGCACCAATTTCATCGCTATTTATTGTATTTCTAAATTGAATGTTTTTATGGCCTTTTGCCATAGCATTTAATGCTTCGGTAATACGCCTTACGGGACTAATAATACTGTAGTTCAAAATAGATGAAAACAATAAAGCACCAAATAAAAAGACAGACAATAGCACAAATGTAATCATATAATTTTTTTCTAGCTTTTGGTTCTCAACTAAAATTGCACTATTAAAATTGTAGGTTAAGCTGTCAGTTAAAGTTTTCAATTTATCAATTTCTCCTGACATAAAATCAAACCAATAGATGCCTCGTTGCTCTGCTTTATGTGTATTCATAATACTAAAAAACTCTTGTTTGAGCATTTGCACATATACGGCCTCATCACAAAGGCTCAAACAAAATATTTTCTGTTGGCTATTGGCAGAATAATTAAATACTCTTAAAGCATTAAGCTGTTTACCTACTAATAAGCTTACCTCTAGATTACTGTAAATATCACTATTATTAGCACTTACCATATTCATGCCAATCGCTCTAATTTGTCCCATATACTCTTTAAAAAGTAAGATTGAATTGATGGCATAAATATCACCGGCTAATTGTGAATGAATGTCTACGTGTATTAAATTTTCAGATATTGATAATAGCTGCTCAATCATCAATGTGTAAGCTTGATACGTTTGCTTAAAGCTAACTGATTTACTATCTAGCTCTTGCCTATGTATAGCCAATGTTTTGAAATCACTCTGTACACCCTCAGAATAGTAATGAATATTCTCTTTTACTGATGGCAATATATCATTGCTTATTGTTGTTAAAAAGTTGGCTATGCTTTGGTCGGTAATTAATCGTCGCTGAGCTAGATCTTTAGTAAAACGTTGATAATTAGAACTTGCTAAACCAGAAGAAAGCCCCCTTTCTGCTTGTAACGAATGAATAATGTCATTTACTTGCATAATGACATTATTTAACCCAAGCACTAGTGACATATTCTTATAACGTTTATAGTTATCTTGTAAAATAAAAAAACTTATCAATAAGATACCTACAACAGGAATAAAAGTTGAAATGAATACTCGCTTACTCAGTTTTATTTTTTGAGAAAGAGCGATGGAAAATTTAGCAAGTAAAGAGTTACTTTCTGATTTCGAGTCTTTGCTGTTTAACTGATAAATACTAGCATTAGCAGAATTAAATAACGTTGGTACATAATCAAAATCCTCTTCTAATATATGATCTACAATCCAATGATTTAAAAAAGTTGTGATCCTTTCACTACAAGCTAAATTATCTTCTGTCAACCATTGTTGCTTGAGCTCAGGTAACTGTTCTACAAAGTTTTTATGGCTTGCTTTATGTGCTGTAATATTCTCATAACAAGCTTTTTCTAATAACGCTTCTTCACGAGAAAAGTGTGAAATCACATATTTTTCAAGCTGTAAAAAAATATCTTCGATAACTTGATTTGATATTTGTGCTCTATGTGTTGACGTTAATTTAGCAAGTATAGCAATAATCTGTTTATGATCATCGTCAATAGCATCAATGCCAACACTCATCCCTTCGTTCCAAGTTAATTCTGTCATTTGTTTTTATTTATTTATATTTCTGTTATTCAAAATATTTAAATAAGTATAGAGCAATCTCAAAATGCATTTTAATAAAATTCAAACAAATATCGACGAGATCAAATTTTTGATATTTTTAGCTCTAAATAACAGTATAATTAAG
>Ga0209826_1000876_pt1 | contig 21556 bp, 18 predicted proteins | sample GOMGulsemesocosm_5_FD_184637 | JGI IMG/M metagenome (GOLD analysis project Ga0209826, IMG submission 184637) | Methane-oxidizing microbial communities from mesocosms in the Gulf of Mexico - GOM15C Gulf of Mexico (SPAdes) (version 2) | ecosystem: Environmental > Aquatic > Marine > Cold seeps... | reverse complement strand
CCTGATCATCCTTGTAAATATCGGTGCCGAGTAGGTAATTAAAATTGTTTGGTTTCAACCAGTTTTGATAATAGGCTGATCTAGCCAACTGCTCGTGAGTGTAAATATCATGAAGGGTGACGACCTCCCCCCTTGGCAAGTTTGTAAAATCATCAAGTTCGGCGTAATAGCCGCAGGCCATCATTTCATCATAAGATCTGTCGCTTTTCCAGAAGACAACCCCGGCATCGTCCTCCCGTAAGGGGCGGCGCAATCCCATATTTACAGATTCAGCTTTACATATTTTTTTAATCAGCTGCAAAAAACTATCCCAGCGTGGGGATTCATAGGGGCCTCGGTAGAGCGCAGAATTAATTTCACTAAACGTTTTAATTGTCATGTCTAGCATATTACTAGTAACCATATTTATTTTTTATCTTCATTCTATCCGGTTTTATCCCGCTCTAGTAGGTGGTTTTTAACTGTTCTTATTTGCGGCGCCCACTAACGAAACCTGGCTACAGATTATCACTTAGCCTTGCGGACTTTTCTCTTATCGTATTTTTAAAAAAAGAACGGTGACAGGCGTGAGCTTAAGCGATATTAATCAGAAGCGACCTGGAATAGTTTGGAGATAAAATTTCGTGCATGGCTTTTGAACAATCTTCTAGCGAACACCGATAGTCAATAACCAATAACCAGGGGTGTAAGATGTTATTTGTCAGGCTACAAGCAAAGATCTTTCGAGTTGGCTCGGCAGTCCAATCCAATCAGCCTATTTCCCACTCAATCAAGAACTTCGGTATTAACGACGGTCTTCTTCGATGGCGTGAATCAATCAGCTCAGACTGGCAATACAGCGCAGGGCCAGATTGACGAGTGCTACCTGTTTATTAACATCCGTTTTCTGATAAATCCGAGAAATATGTGTGCGGGTGGTGTTATTGGATGTGTGGAGTTTTTCAGAAATTTCATCCACGGTTAGGCCGTTGGCCAGTTCAATGGTTAGCCTGGCTTCAGCCTTGGTGAGGCCGAGCATCTCCTGCAGGGCGCTCTGTGATCCTGTTACGTGCATCTCTGCGGCATTGATAAATACGATGTTTTGCGCCGCCGTTGAGTCACCGCTGAACTCGCTGCTGACGTGCGGCTTCATGGTCAGGTAAAGAGGTGTCGCTGCCTTGGCGCGGGGGATGGATAGAGCATCGATTAAACCGGCTTTTTTCTCTGAGCGGGACGGTACCAGAAATTGTTGCAGTGACTGGTTGATACTGACCGTGTGGCAGGCAAGGCGCTTGTTGTGAATATGCAGGTCATCACCGGCATTAAGAATGTACTCGGCAACAGGGTTCAGCCTGATGATGGCACCTGTGTTGTCAGTTACCACGGTTCCCAGTGCCAGGCTGCTAACGACACTCTGGTAGATGTTGCGCTCGGACGTAAGTTCTTCCTGCCTGTCCAGCCAGAGTAAAAGATTATTAAAATGTGGGTAGAGCGCATCCAGCAGCGATTTTTCCAATAGCTCAAAGTCAGGGCTTCTGGTGTTCCGGGTCAAGCGCACGTAGATGGCAACCTGCTTGTCTCTGTAGATATCCATGCCCAGTACATGCTTGATGTCGTGCGGCAGCATCCACTCTTGGTAGAAGTGTGATTGCTCAAGTTGCTGCTGAGTCGTTATCTCATGAAGGGTCACCGCCTTGCCGTCGGGCAGGTTCATGAAACTATCACCCTTGGCGTAGGCGCCATAACTGCGGGGGTCATCGGCGGCTACAGCGCCATTCCAGAATCCGACGCCATCGTAGCTAGGGCCAGGTCGGCTCAAGCCTATGCCAGCAAGATCAGCTCCACAGGTTTCCCTGAGCAGCGTTAAAAAACTATCCCAGCGGGGGGATTCGAAGGGGCCTCGATAGAGGGCGCTGACTATTTCGTTGAAAGCTTTGAGATCAGAATATTGCATGCCGCTTAGAATAGCATACAACCTTTGTTGATATGGCTTCTCGTACCCAGTTAGAGGGGACATCCTCGCAAAACTGACCGTCGTTAACACTGATTATTTTTCGTCATCGATACGCGGCTGCTCTTTTATAACGCTATGCCATTGGGGGGAAGGTTCACTTGACCTGGGTGGCTAGAACAGGGTAATTCAGCTGGCGTTTAACAGTTGCCGAATGAACGCTTCTTGGCTGCGTTATTTTTTACTGTGGTGGAAACTCATGCTAATGCCTTCTCTTCTGCATTCAATCGTGCGGCAACCGACGCCGAGATAATAGGGGGTGGTTGAGTTAGGACTCACGGTATGGCGAGCGGTCATCCGACCCCTGCTGTAGGTCAATTTACTGATACCGAAATTAAATCACCAAAAATAATGACTAATTCTCTTTAGGTAAAGATTAGCCTAGGAGTCAAACCATTAGTCATTCGCAGTAGCCGCATAAAACGGTTCAGAATCTAGTGAATAAAACACCTTGCAAGCCAACATTAGCTGACTCGTTGGCTGTAAAGAAATTAGTTGCTCTCACTCGGTATTAAAAGGTAACGAAACGATGAATATTTCTCTAACCATTAATGGCGAGCCGGTGACCGCTGACGTTGAGCCGCGTTTATTGCTGGCGCATTTCCTGCGAGATCACCGCCGTCTTACCGGCACCCATGTTGGATGTGATACCAGTCAGTGCGGGGCCTGCACCATTCACTTTAACGGTAAGGCGATCAAGAGTTGCACCATGTTGGCGGTGCAAGCCGATGGTGGTGAGGTCTGTACTATTGAGCAACTGGCGCAGGGGCGTCTACTCAACCCACTGCAGCAGGCCTTTCAGGATGAGCACGGCTTGCAGTGCGGGTTTTGTACGCCGGGTATGGTGATGACCATCGCTGAGCTGGAGAGCCGCGGCGAGCCAATGACGGACGCAGAGATTCGCGAGGCGCTGGAGGGCAATCGTTGTCGCTGCACTGGCTATCAAAATATTGTCAAGGCGGCGCGCAAGGTGATACCCGAACCAGTGGGTTACAGAGGGGAGGCAAGCGCATGAGTGAAGCTGGCAAGGCCAAAATGGGGCAACCCATGAACCGCCTGGAAGACCCCAAGTTGGTGACCGGCAACGGTTGCTATGTAGATGATATTAAACGCGATGGCATGCTGCATCTGGATTTTTTGCGCAGTCCCTACGCCCATGCCGACATACTGAGCATCGATACTGACGCCGCCCTTGCACTGCCTGGTGTCGTTGCCATCTATACCGGCGCCGACCTGGCCGATAAGTTGGGGCCTGTGCCGTCGTTTAGCGTACCGGGTAACTTTTTTAATACTCCAGATATGCATATGTTGGCGCTGGATAAAGTGCGCTTTGTCGGTGAAATGGTGGTGGCCGTGGTCGCCAGTGACCGCTACATAGCCCGCGATGCCCGCGAGCTAATTAAGGTCAACTACAAGCCACTGCCGGCGGTGACGGATATTGAAAAAGCCCTGCTTGATGACGCGCCGCTGGTGCACGAATCCATGGGTAGCAATCGCGCCTTTATGATTCCTATCGGCGATGCCGAGGGCGCGGCGAAAGCCCTGGAAGGGGCTGATGTGGTTGTTAAAGAGCGCTTGATCAACCAGCGGGTTATTCCCAACCCGATGGAAACCCGAGGTGTGGTGGCGGAATACTCCCCCTGGGATAATGAGTTGACGGCTTGGATTTCCACCCAGGCACCGCAGAACCTGCGCCGCGACTTTGCCAAATTTCTCGACCATCCGGATGCCAAGCTGCGGGTGATAGCCCCGGATGTTGGTGGTGGTTTTGGCCCCAAGGGCGCGGTCTACCCCGATGAGTTGATGACCGTTTATGTGGCCCGCGAGCTGGCGAGGCCAGTGAAGTGGATCGAGGAGCGTCAGGAATCCATGATGGCCACCACCCATGCTCGCGGGCAGGTGTACGATGTGGAGATGGGGGTCAATCGCGACGGCAGCATTCAGGGGCTGCGCATCCATATGCTGGCCCATATGGGGGCGCACTATGGCGCCAACACGCCGGTTACCGCGATGGTCACAGCGGCCTGTATTACCGGGGCCTATAAGATTCCCCACGCGGTGCTCAATGCCGAGTCGGTATTTACCCACACCACCTGTATCGATGCCTACCGAGGTTTTGGCCGAACCGAATCCAGCTATCTGATAGAGCGTATGGTCAATCGTCTGGCGCAGGAAATTGATATGGACCCGGTTGAGCTGCGGCACAAAAATTTTATTCAGCCGGATGAATTTCCCTATATCACCCCGATGAACAATACCTATGACGACGGTCACTACGAGGTGAGCATGTCGCGGGCCCTGGAGATGGCCGATTACGACGCGCTGCGCGAGCAGCAGCGCGTGTTTAGAGCCAAGGGACGCTACGTTGGCATAGGGGTGTCGAGCCACGTCTGGCGCGCCTCTTTTAGAATGCCTGACACCCATGGCACGGATAATTGGTGCATTGGTGGCTGGGAAAAATCGACGGTGACTGTGTCGGATAACGGCGGCGTTACCGTCACCATCGGTACCTGTTCCATGGGTCAGGGAATAGCGACGGCCACGGCGCAGGTGGTGGCGGACGTTTTATCCATCGACACGGACAATATTAAAATTGTCGAGAAGGACACCTTTGCGGCCCCCTTCGGTAATGGATCAATGGGCAGTCGCTCCATGGTGACTGGCGGCTCTGCAACGCTATTGGCGGCGAAAAAGGCGCGTGCCAAAATTTTGCGCCTGGCCGCTCACCTATTGGACAGTGACGATGATGAGCTGGAGCTTAAGGGTGGCTGCGTATTGGTGGTCGGCCAGCCAGAAAAGTCCGTGTCGCTGTTTGATATCGCCCGCCTGTCACTGCGAGGCCAGGAGGAACAACCGCTTAATGAAGAGCCGACCATTGAAGAGTCGGCCGTCTATGAAATACCCAAGTTTGCCCCTGAGTTTGCCACTCATACCGCCGCCTGGGGCACGCACCTGTGCTTGGTGGAGGTGCAGCCAGCAACAGGCAAGATAGACATTCTGCGCTATATCGCGGTGGATGATGTAGGCCGCGCGATCAATCCTAAAATCTGCGCGGGTCAAATCCATGGCGGCGTTGCCCAGGGGCTGGGTCAAGCGCTTATGGAGGAGGCCGTCTATGACGATGACGGCCAGTTACTGACCTCGTCATTCCTCGATTACTGCACGCCCAAGGCGACAGATATGCCCTGGTTGGAAGTGGACTTTACCGAGACGCCCAACCCGACCAATGCGCTGGGTGTACGCGGGGTGGGTGAGTCTGGCACCTGTGGCGCCAGTCCGGTGCTGGTCAATGCCGTCGTCGATGCGCTCTCGCCACTGGGCGTCACGCACATTGATATGCCGCTGAAACCGGAGAAGGTCTGGAAGGCGATCCAGCAGGCACAAGGTGACGTTCAAGAGGCGTCGCGGCATTCTCAAAAAACGCCGCGAGATTCACAACAAGCGCAGCCGCGCCCTCAACAGGAGCAACACGCATGATACCCAGTCAATTTGACTATATCGCCGCCCAGTCGGTTGAGCAGGCCACTCGGCTGTTAGAGCAGACCCAGGGCGCCAAAATACTCGCCGGTGGCATGAGCCTGCTGCCTGCGGTCAAGGCGCGCTTAAACGAGCCTGGTCTATTGATTGACATCGGCAAGCTCGACGAGCTGGTAGGGGTATCTACCGGCTGGTTGGGCAGGTTGAAAATAGGTGCCATGTCCACCCATGTGTCGCTGATTGACCACCCAGACCTGACCGCCCAGCCGATCTTTTCAGACGCTGCCAGGGTCATTGCCGATGTGCAAGTACGCAATCGCGGCACCATAGGCGGCAGCCTGAGCTACGCCGACCCGGCCGCCGATTGGCCGGCCGTGTTTCTTGCTCTTGAGGGTGAGGTGCTGCTCCGTTCACACAAGAAAAAGCGCAAGGTAAAAGCCGAAGATTTTTTTATCAGCATGATGACCAGCGCGGTGGCTTCCAATGAGCTGCTGACGGAGGTGGCTTTCTCACTGGACAGCAAGCGCGCAGGAAATGCTTATATTAAGCATCGCCAGCCAGCCTCTGGCTTGGCCTTGGCGGGCGCAGCGGTCAATTTGGTCGTGGATAAAAAACAGCGCATTGAAAAAATAAACATGGGTGTTAGTGGTGTTAACGCCATGCCGTTTTTGGCTCGCAGCCTCAGTGAAAAATTACAGGGGGGCGTGCTGCCCAGCGAGGATGCTTTGCAAAAACTTTGCGCTCAGGTGGATGAGTGCGACCCATTGGAAGACTTGCACGGCGGTGCCGACTATCGCCGCGCACTGCTGGCCAATGCGGCCAGCCGCTCGATCACGCTGGCCTACCAAAGAGCCACAGCTGCTTAACAACATTCACTGATCACTGAACTCAGCAATAGATAAATAGATAAATAGATAAATAGATAAATAAAAAGAGAGACGAATTATGACGAATGCACTAGAAGGAAAAGTAGCGTTTATCACCGGTGCCGGCCAGGGTGTTGGTCAGGGTATTGCCTTTGCATTGGCGGCGCGAGGCGCAAAAATTGCGGTGACCGGGCGCACATTGTCAAAGTGTGAGACCACCCGCGATGAGATTGTTCGCCGTGGCGGCGAGGCGATTGCCCTGCAGTGTGATATCCACAATCATCAACAGATGGCTGAGGCCGTCGAGGCAACCGTCGAAACCCTGGGCGGGCTGAATATCTTGGTGAACAATGCCTTGAGTTCCGTTGTTGGTTTGAAGTTGATGGATACACAGGTCGACGATTTCAAGCACGCTCTGGAGGGCGGGCCGGTGGCCGTGTTGAAAATGATGCAGCTCTGTTATCCCCACCTGAAGCAAGCCGGTGGTTCTGTTATCAATCTGGGCTCTACCGCCGCCAAGCGCTGGGATATGAGTACATATGGTGCTTACGCCGCTGACAAGGAAGCCATACGGGCCCTGACCCGCACGGCCGCCAGCGAGTGGGGCATGGATAACATTCGCGCCAACGTGGTTTTACCCCACGCCACGTCACCCGCTTTAAAAGGCTGGATAGAGGCCAATCCAGAGCAGGCCGCCGCATTTGTTTCCACCATCCCACTGCAGAGAATCGGTGACTGTGAAAATGATATAGGTAAATTTGTCGCGACCCTCTGCTCGCCAGAGTCGAGCTATGTCAGCGGCCAGAGTATTGCCATTGATGGCGGTCAGGCTTATATGGGCTAGCGTCAAGAGCTGACTGCCCAGACCATTACTGGGTAATCTTTAAGCAACCCATACTTGTAGGGCCGAGTGGCGCTAACGATAACTCCCAATCGGTTAAGATCTGCGTCATACGTGTTCATGGGACGATAGTCTGACCTCATTGGCCAGACGATCGTAACAATTGAAACATTGAGTGATCGTTTCGTGCCAATAGGAGACAAAGGAGAGGGTTGTATCGGGAATCCAGTGACCTCTTTCTTTAGGTTGCCCGTTTCGCCGGGCGGGCGACCCTGCATTTAACAAGAGTGACTTTTGCACACACACAAAAGTCTTAACAATCTGGCCGCACCTAGGCATCCATACCTTTGCGGCATTCGTGCTTCCTGCACATCAAAGGGTGCCCTACAGCCCTATTCCCTCGCGCCGGTGATTTTGTTCAGGTCGGCTAGATGCGCCATCCATGGCTTAACAAGCCTCATCTGTGCATCCTGCACATCTGACCTAAACAAAACCGCCGCCACTCGGCGGGCTGAAAGGGGACTGGGTGCCATCTGAAGCTTGGGGGCTTGGCTCGTCTTTAAGCAGCGTGCTGTATGGTATAGCGACACATTTAAACTATCGCTTGGTGCCATGATCAGACGCCGGAACAGAGTGACTTGCGAGGGAGCATATACTCATATGTGAGCGAACGAGCACAGCACCGACGCCGCCAGGGCGGAACAGGCATCCTTCCCTAGTCCCAACCCAAGACTCGGTGTTTTGCTAGAGATAATAAAGAATCAAATACCCTGCGAGGAGTATTGCAACCCAAGCCACCATAGTCTCCGTCGGCCATAATTTGGCAAAGAAACCTCTGGGCTTAGCCTCTTCCGGGTCGTATGAATTGCGAATAATAAGCTTAACCGAGGCAATGGCGGTCAGTTCCAACTTATCATAGACCCCGTACATATTTCGCGCCAAAGGTTTAATAAATGACGGCGCCAGTTTTCTGTAAAACCAATCCGCATCTAGGTTTGTGGACGGCAATTCGGGAGGATACATATTGCGTAGATTCAACCACACAAAAGCCAGGGCGGAGAAGAACAGCAACTGCAGCTGAGTGAGTATGTGAGTTAGGTCATAGGGATGATAATCTGCATCCCAGGGCAGCAGCGCATAAACCGTTTGCTGGGGGAAAGTACCCAGCATCACACAGGCCACTGCCGCGATGGTCATGGCGATCAGCATATTGCGCGGCGGTTCGGTGGTGCGAATGCCGGAATCATGGGCAAAGAAGGCAAAGTATGGAATCTTAATACCGGCGTGATGGAATACCCCGGCTGCAGCAAACAACAACAGCAACCAGACGACGTTGTAGCCTTCCTCTACCGCGGCGGCCATGATCATCGACTTGGACACAAAACCACTGAACAGTGGGAAGGCCGAAATAGACGCCGCGCCGACAATACAGAGAATGGTGGTCTTGGGCATGCTTTTGTAGAGACCGCCGAGCTCAGAGCCATTAATTTTACCGGTCATATGCAGCACCGCGCCCATGGTCATCATCAACAAGCCTTTAAAAATGACATCGTTAAAGGCGTGAGCCACAGCGCCGTTTAAAGCGATCGCGGAGCCTATACCGATACCCACCACCATAAAGCCAATTTGGTTAATCAAACTGTAGGCAAGCACACGTCTCAGGTCATTCTCAATCACCGCAAAAAAGATGGGGAAGCAAGCCATGGTGACGCCGATCCAGATCAGTATTTCTTCTCCGGCAAAGCCCCTTGCCAGACAGTAGACGGCCACCTTGGTGGTAAACGAGGCGAGAAAAATCGTCCCTGTGGGTGTGGCTTCGGGGTAGGAGTCGGTTAGCCAATTGTGAAAAAATGGGAATGCCGCCTTAATTCCGAAGGCCAGGAATATCAACCAAGCGCCGATTTTTGCCGTGCCTTGATGCTCTAAACCGATACTTTTAAACAGTAAGCTGTTATTCACTTGAGCAAAAATTAACAAACCGGCCAGCAGCATAACGCCGGATAAAATTTGAATAATTAGATAGCGAACACCTGATGCGTAGGCGCGGTCTGTTCTGCGCGCCCAGATAAGAAATACCGAGGTGAGTGCCAGCAGCTCCCAAAATACGAACAGCGTCAGCAAGTCACCGGCAAATACGGCACCCACGGCACTGGCGGCATAGGCCAAACCGGCCACATGCTGCACAGTATCTTTAACATGCAGTGCATAAACGATGGCAATAAAGGACGCCAGGTGAAACAGGTAGCCGAACATCAAGCTGAGTTTATCGATGCGAACAGGCTCTAAGGCATAGCCCATAAACTCCAGCGACCACAGAACACCGGGCTCCATGCCCATTAGATTCAACGCACCAATGATTGGCGCTATCAACATCAGGCTATTGCGCAACCAACCGCGCAGAAATATCGCCGCGAGAGCACCAAGCAACAGAGGGACAAAGGGAATCATGACCAGACTATTCATCGTAGTAGTCTTCCTTTCGCATGAGCACTTTACGCATTTCTTTGGCGATCACCACCAGTAGCACACACCCGACAAAACCATAGATGGCGTAAAACGCGGGAATATTTTCCCAGCTGTGGTAAATATGGCGGTGCACAATAAAATCGGCCAACACCAACAACGCGCAAATGAAATAAAAGACCTTGAGCACTTTTTTTATGTTTTTGGGGTCATCAAAAAAATATTTTTCTTCGTTATCCTCAGCCATTTAAGCATCTCCATTTAAGTGGGTTGAGACACTCGGAATCAAATTGATTAAATCGATCAGGGGCTGAGGGTAGAAGAACAATGCCAAACAACAAAATGATGTCACGCCTATGGCAATCATCATGGCCAGAGGGGCCTCTTTAACTTCAGACCAGTTCCATGGAGTGAGCTCGCTAGCGCCACAATTCAAGTTAGAACCAGGGCTAGGTCTTGGACTAAAGAACGCCTTGATGGGGATAGGCAGCAGATAGGCAACATTCAATAAAGAGCTGATCATTAACACGGCAACAATTATTAACTTGTCTGCCTCTAAGGCGCCAAGCGTGAGATACCACTTGCTCCAAGTGCCTGCCATAGGCGGCAGGCCAATGATACTAATAGCGCCAATGGTAAAGGCGGCCATGGTGAACGGCATTTGCCGACCCAGGCCCACCATGTCGCTGATATTTTTCTTGTGGCTGGCCACCATAATGGCACCGGCACAAAAGAACAGTGTGATTTTTCCAACCGCATGGGTGGCAATGTGCATGGCAGCGCCTGCAGCCGCAACGGAACTGGCCAGCAGTGCCCCGACAACGATATAGCTAAGTTGACTCACTGTTGAGTAGGCCAACCTTGCCTTGAGACCGTCTTTGGTCATAGCGATGCAGGAGGACAGCAGAATGGTTGCCGCACCTATGTACAACATAAAATCGGTAGTGGCGATAGTATTCAGCTCTTGAAAGCCAAAAATATAAATCACCACTTTTAAAATACTGAATACACCCGCTTTAACCACCGCCACCGCGTGCAACAGAGCGCTGACCGGCGTCGGTGCAACCATGGCAGCGGGCAACCAGCGATGGAAAGGCATAATGGCCGCTTTACCAATGCCGTAGCAAAAAAGTACCAGTAAAACGGCCAGGATAGCTCTGCTGTCTGAACTGTCGAAAATACCGCCGGCTCGAAAATCCAGCGTACCCGCCACACTGTAAGTCCCCGTGATGGCCAGTAGAAGAAAAACGATCGATGTACTTAATAGGATACCCAAATAAATACGGCCACTTTTTTTAGCGTCCTCTGTACCCGCATGGGTCACCAATGGGTAGGTTGATAGTGTTAACACTTCGTAGAAAATAAACAGCGTTAACAAATTTCCAGAAAAACAAATGGCCATCACAGAGCTAATTGCCAAGGCGAAACAAAAGAAGAATCGAGTTTGGTTATCCTCCTTGTGTCCTCTCATGTAACCGATGGCGTAAATACTGGTAACTATCCACAAAAAGCTCGCCACCAGAGCAAAGAGCACGCCCAGTGGCTCGACATTAAACGAGATGCTGAGACCGGGAAATAGCTCAATCACATCGAGGCGAATAGCAGTGCTTTGATAGGTTAAGTCAGCAATGGCCAGCACTATGCTGAATAAAGCCGCAGCCGTGGTTAGCGTGACGGTTTCTCTGAGATTGGGGGTTTTACCCGTTGTAATAACGAGCAGCGCGCCGATTAATGGCAGCAGCATTGATAGTGCAATGAGTTGAGAGGGCTCAAACCCCTGCCAGAGGTTCATTTTGCAACCTCCTTCGCACTGACCAGCGTATTGATAATATCAGCACTGGCCTGACTATTTTCATGGTGAAACAACCATTGTGACGCTTTGCTGGCAACCTCGGTGGTCATACTGGTGTCGACACCAAAATAAATATTGGCCAATACCAGCACCCACATGGGCCCGAGCATTAACCAGGACACCTCTTTAACGTTATTCGGATCTACCGTGTCTGGTAGTTTTTTAAAGTAAGCCGCCTCTAAGATTCTGCCAATATAGATAACCGCCAAAAGCGAGCCGATTAATACCAGCGCGGCAATAAGCCAATTGTTCTGCTCCAATGCCGCTGATATTAAATACCATTTGCTGACGAAGCCAACGGTAAGAGGCACACCAATAATACTTAAACCCGCAATGGTAAAGGCGGCCATGGTAAGAGGCATATGCTTACCCAACCCAGAAAAAGCGTTCACATCTACAGAGCCGATTCGATAAAACACCGCACCGACGGCCATAAACAACGCGCCCTTCATTAAGGCGTGGTTGAAAATATGGATTATCCCGGCCATAAGCCCGGCAACGCTGACCAAACTCACACCTAAAATCATATAACCGATCTGAGCAATACTACTGTATGCCAGTACGGTTTTAACATTGCTCTGTACTGTCGCCATATAAGAGCATTTGAAAATAGCCAATACCGCAAACACCATCAACGGAATATCCATACGCATCTCCAAAAACACATGATCGGTTCCGAATATGGTGAAGATAAATCGTATCATGACATAAACAGCGACTTTGGTTGCCGTCGCCGCGAGAAAAGCGGTAACCGCCGAAGGCGCGTGGGTGTATGCAGCTGGAAGCCACATATGTAACGGAAACAATGCCAGCTTAATGCTCACGCCCACCATAATAAATGCGAGACCGGTATTGATCGTGCGGCTGCTATCATACAGGTCGATGCGCCCCGCAAGATCGAGCATGTTGAGGGTGCCGGTTTTCATATAGAGCAAACCGACACCAATTAAAATAAACGTTGCGCCTACGGTGCCCATGATTAAGTAGCGAAATGCCGCGGTTAGGCAGCGCCGGTCTGACGACAAGCTGATCATGGTATAAATAGACAGGGATGAAACTTCTAGGAAAACAAATAGATTAAAGGCATCACCGGTAAGGAGTATTCCGCAAAGTCCAGCAAGACAAAGCAAGTGCGCCGTGTAGTAATGAGAGTGTAATGACGGGTCGATTTCTTTCTCAACACTCTCTTTCGCAAACAGTAAAACCAGAGTCGATATACCGGATACCACCAGCAATACAAATGCATTGGCCAGATCGGCTCGCAGCTCTATTCCCCAGGGCGGTGGCCAGTCACCGACCGCATAGCTAACAACACCCGTGGACAGTGTGACCACCAATAACTGGATTGCAGAAAAAAAGGCACCAGCACTGATTAAGGTAGAAAAGCCCCAAGACAAGCTCGACCGGCCTAACAGAAAAGCAATGGGGGCAGCAATAAGTGGCAGAATAATAGGAAGTATCGCCAAGTGTTGTTCTAGCATTAAATGGCGTCATCCTTGTTTTCAAATTCGTTCTCTTCAACGGTGCCATAGGCGCGTTTAATACGAACAACTAACGATAAGCCCAAAGCGGTTGTCGCCACCCCAACCACAATCGCGGTGAGTATCAGCACATGAGGAAGAGGGTTGGAATACAGGCTAACACCCTCAGTGACAATGGGCGCCGTGCCTCCGCTGACTTTACCGACCGTGATGTACAGCATAAATACAGAGGTTTGAAATATATTCAAACCAACAATTTTCTTAACCAGGTTATTGGCAGAAATTACAATGTAAAACCCGGTCATCATCAGAAAAACGACGACCCAGTAATTGTAATAATCGAGGACAAAGCTCACTGGACGTTAGACCTCTCTACTTGACTTTCGAAGGCGTAGAAAATACTCAGCATGGCAGCGAACACCGTAATACCTACACCCAATTCAATGATAATAATGCCGTAATGCTGGCCAGCGATAGGGTCGGCGGCCAGTTGGTTGTAATCCAGGAATTGTCCTCCCTTGAACATACTGAATAAACCCACACAGGCGTACACGAGTACTCCGATTGATGCCATCCAAGCTAAAAACTTAGGGCTAACAACCACAAAAGTCCGTTTTAAGCCAAACACCAAGGTGTAGAGAATAAAGGCTGCCGCCGCAATAACCCCCGCCTGGAAGCCGCCACCGGGACCAAAATCACCATGAAATTGCACATATAAAGCAAACAGAATAATCAGCGGAATAATCAACTTGGCAATAACGTGCAGCACCCTGTGCTCTTTCAAACCCGTATCAGCCACAAGTTCATCTTTTTGCCGTCTAATACCGAGCAGCGAAAGAACACCAATGGCTGCGGCAAACACGACGACTACCTCACCCAAGGTATCAAAGCCTCTATAGCTTGCCAGCACAGAGGTCACCATATTGGGCAGCCCAACCTCCTTCAGCGATTCTTCAATATACCTTGGCGCCACATGCTGATGCGCAGGGTTATTAGGATCACCGAATGGCGGCATATCCAAAGTTCCGTAAATAAGCACTGCACCCGTTACACAGACAACCACTAAAGGTAAACACGATGAGTGCTTGCTGGCTTTCTCTTTGCGCCCGGTTAGCGCCAGTGTTCCCAACATAAGAACCGTTGAAATCCCCGCGCCGACAGATGCCTCGGTAAATGCCACATCCACGGCATCGAGGTTTAAAAAGATCGAAGCGGACAAAAAACTGTAAATACCAAATAACATAACTACAGAAAATAAATCTTTTAGAAAAATAATCCTTAATGCGGTGAGAGCTAGCAGTGCCAGCAGTGCCAGATTTATGAACTCAGCCATTGTTGTTATTCTCCTGCTCGTCCATCTTCGCCTCAGCCATGCTTGCGAGTCCACCGTGACGGGCTGATTTAGCCAGTGCGTGTGAAGCGGTTGGGCTAGTCAGCATCAAAAACAACATAATAAACAGGAGTTTTGCCGTATTAATGTCGAATGAGGTTTGCAGCAAGAGGCCGCCCATAATTAAAATAACGGCAATGGAATCGGTAACACTGGCGGAGTGAACACGAGTGTAAAAGTCAGGGAATTTAAACAGGCCAATGGCCCCGCTCAAACCAAAAAATCCCCCCGCTATAAGCAATAGAGCACTGACAATGTCTAAAATAAGCATAGCAACCGTTTTTATTTAATTGTTACTCTATGGGCGCGGTGTACTCAAAGAATCTGAGCACGGCAATCATGCCAATAAAGTTAATTAAGGCGTATACAATGGCAATATCCAGAAAATCTGGCCTGCCCATTAAAAAACCGCTGGCGGCAATAAAAAGAACAGTTTTGGTACCGAACATATTGACGCCAAGAATACGGTCGTAAACGGTTTTAGCGTTAAAGGCTCTGGCCATAGCCAGCGCCATCACAATCAAGATAGTGATACAAACTGCAGAGAGTACGACTGTCACCGGCTTTCTCCCTCGTTGTCACAACCGTTGCTACAACCGATAATGTCAGACATTTTTTTCTCCATGCTCCCTTCTTCAAGCTTTTTAAGGGAAGCTGTCTGAAGGGCATGCACGGTAACCTGATCACCTTCCAAGTCCACACTCAGCGTACCTGGCGTCAGCGTAATTGAATTGGCGTATAAAACATGGTGTTTAGGCGGGATGTTTTTGATCGAAATCTTTGCCAGGGCTGGAGAAACTCCACTGGATTTCCCCCAAACTAACTTGCTGACATGAGTTGCCGACAGAATGATTTGCCCCGCCAACCAGACTAGATAGCGGAGGATTTTGTAGCCTAAATTGAGAGATATTGGCTCAAGGTCAACTTGATCCATGCGTTTTATAACAATGACCACAATAGCGACAGACGCAACACCACAGGCCAGTAGCAGCGGCTGCAGGTAGCCTGACAGTAGCACCCAGAAGAAAGAAAGAAGTATCGCCCACCTAGCTAAATGCATAACACACCCAGTGACTTCATCAGGCCTTAGTTAAATCAAAAAACAAGCAATTTATGAATAATAACTATAGGTGTTTATGTCAAATAGTGCTCAAAGAATTAATTTAAACCGTGACTGCCTTAATGCATACCTGACAGAGGCTAATCAAGGTGTCAACAATCTATATACTGGCCGAATTGATCCCCCCAAATAAGCCATCCCCTGACGATTGCAGATGTTTTAAGCATTGCTATAGAGACTATAAAATCAACAGAGTACAGCTCATAAAGACCTATATTTTCATGAACATTGACTGACTGGAGGAGTTTCGTGCCAGAAAAAATATTGACCTAGAAAATATATTCAGAATTTAGGATTGTCATGACAACAACTAACAAGGCAATGACCTTCCATAGTGACCTTCCACGGATAAAACGGACACCGTTCGCTTTAGGACGACTTCGAGCTCAATCGAGGACCCTGCCCAATGGCGGCAATGGGTCGTGAGCGGCCAAACGATGATAAAAATCGGTGGCCATACAATGCTCCCATGAACATACGCGCCCAGTGGGGTGCATAGAATGTTGTTCGCCAGGCCTGCGCGGATCGTTCAATGGACGGTTGTGAGTGCGATGGAATCAGCATCTGAGTTTGGCAGGGCCTGGCATCGCGGCAAACCGCGCCATCAATCATATTCGATACTACCCCCACCACCGGGTAGCATGCCGGCCGGCTAACTTACTGTTATTATTGACATATTTGTATTGGTGGAAACAACCCTTGAAAACTGACATTCATGTAAGTAAGGTGGGCGCATGAGAGATGCAATATTACAACTGGCAGAACGGCAGCTGCTGGGCGGAGGTTATGACAAGCTGAACTTCGCAACCATCGCTAAAGAACTGAAGACGACGCGGGCCAATCTGCACTACCACTTTAAGAATAAAGAGACCCTCGCCGTTGAGGTGACCGAGCTGTATGCGGCCAGAAACCTTACCGAACTCAATCATCTGAGAGGCATGTTTAAGGGAAATTTCTTTGGCTTTATGGCGGCCATGGACGGCTCTTTTTGGCCTGAGAGTGGCTTCGATGACCCCCAGTCCTGTACCCGCTTAGCGCTGGATCCGGACCTGCCCGAGCCGCTGCTGGTATTAACCCAGAAGAGTTTTCAGCAGGTGGGGGATACCCTCATTGAGGTTATCCAGGAGGCCATTGATAACGGGGAAATACGTGGGGATCTCAACGCTAAAAGGGAGGCTAGCCGTTGCCACACACTGATGATGGGCATAATGACCGGCGCACAACACTTCGCCAGTGCTGAGCAGGCCAAAGAGAGCATGTGCGGCCTGGTAATGGACTGGGCAAACGGCCTTAAATAGGCCGTTTTTTTTGGCGTGCCATACTGACTTACATGTAAGTATGTTTTTGAATAATACAGATATAAATCACAGAGGAAAGAACCATGAGAGATAAATTCTTTCAGTTTATGGCCAGGCACCCGGTTTGGGTGATACTGGTGTTTTTTGCGTTTGCGCTGGTCGCCGCCTCAGGCGCGCAGAAGCTGGTGCTGGAGACGGACTACCGGGTGCTGTTTGATGCCGACAACCCCCAGTTGATCGATTATCAAACCATGGAGAAGGTCTATAGCCGCAATAAAAACGTCTCTCTGGTGGTGGTGCCGGAGGATGGCGATGTGTTTACCCCTGAGCACCTCGGGGCCTTAAAACAACTGACCAAACAGAGCTGGCAGGTGCCTTATTCGACCCGGGTCGATTCGATCACCAACTTCCAGTACACCTTTGCCGAAGGTGACGATTTAATAGTGGAAGACCTGGTCTCGAATACCACCGACCTGTCGCCCGGGCAGCTGGAGGCGATCAAAAAAATTGCCCTCGCCGAACCCCTGCTGGTCGACAAGTTTGTCTCGGCCGCCGGTCACGTCTCGGTCATTAACATCACCGTGAAGCTGCCGGGTATTGATCCACTTGCAGAGCAGCCGGAAGTCGCCAGTTTTGTGCGCAATATGAGAAGTGAGTTTTTAGCTGAACACCCAGACACAAAAATGTATCTGTCTGGCATGATCATGATGGACAGTGCCTTTGGTGATGCGGCGACCCAGGATGGCACCACGCTGGTGCCGCTGATGTTTTTAATCGTCATCGTTATTATTGGGCTATTACTGCGAACCATATCCGGTACCTTCGCCAGTCTGCTGATTATTATTCTGAGCATCGCCAGCGCTATGGGCCTGGCCGGTTGGATGGGTTTTGTATTGACCGGACCCACGTCTTCCGCCCCGACCATGATCCTGACCCTGGCAGTGGCCGATTGTATTCACATTCTGACGTCGATGATTTATGAAATGCGTCGTGGTGCAGACAAGAAAACCGCTATTCGAAAAAGCCTGGAGATAAACCTGAAGCCGGTCTTCTTGACCAGCCTGACAACGGCTATTGGCTTTTTAAGCCTGAACTTCTCCGACGTACCGCCGTTTAGAGACCTCGGCAATATCGTCGCCATGGGCGCAACTCTCGCTTTTATCTTCTCCATGACGCTCTTCCCAGCTCTGCTAAGTCTGTTGCCCTTTAAGGTGAAGCTAATCGAGCCGGACCAGCGCGATGCCATGTCCGTGTTTGCCAATTTTGTTATTCGCCGGCGCCAGCTATTACTGCCGCTGGTCACTGTTTCGATTCTGGCTGCCGCTGCCTTTATTCCAAAGAACGAACTGAACGACGACTTCGTAAAATATTTTGACGAGCAGTTTCCCTTCAGAATCGCCACCGATTTTATGCAGGAAAACCTGTCGGGCATGACGCTGCTGGAAGTCTCGGTGAAAACCGGCGCAGCCAGTGGCATCAACAACCCAGACGCGCTGCGCACCATGGCGAATTTTAGTGACTGGCTGCGCGCCAAGCCCGAGACGGATCATGTCAACAGTATTACGGACACGGTAAAGCGCCTGAATAAAAATATGCACGGTGATGACCCGGCCTGGTACAAGCTTCCCGACAGTCAGGAGCTGGCAGCCCAATACCTGCTGTTGTATGAGATGTCGCTGCCCTATGGTCTGGATCTGAACAATCAAATCAATGTGGACAAGTCTTCCTCAAAGATAGTCGCGACTTTTGAGAACATGACCAGTGGCGAAATACTCGCCATGGAAGAGGCTATCTATGCCTGGTTCGAAAAAAATGGCTCCGCCTACTCGATTGATGTCGCCAGCCCCACCCTGATGGCCGCCCACATGAGTCACAGCGGTATCACCAGCATGTTGATTGGCACAGGCGTCGCCATCTTCGTTATCTCCATCATCCTCGGTTTTGCACTGAAAAGCGTGCGTTACGGCGCGTTAAGTCTGCTGCCAAACCTGTTTCCCGTGGTGGTGATGTTCGGCGTTTGGGGGCTCTTGTACGGCCGCATCGGCATGAGTATGTCGCTGGTGTCGAGTATGACCTTAGGCATTGTGGTCGACGATACCGTGCATTTTTTAAGCAAGTATTTACACGCGCGCCGAGAAAAGAATTTCGACCCTGCGGCCGCTGTGCAGTACGCCTTTGGCAATGTCGGCCGCGCACTGGTCGTCACCACCATTGTGCTGGTCGCGGGTTTCACTGTGCTGGCTCAGTCGACGTTTGTCTTGAATGCCAACATGGGCCTGGCAACCGCCATGACGCTGTTCTTTGCCCTGGCCATTGATTTCTTACTGTTGCCCCCGCTGTTGCTGCTACTGGATAAAGTGCCACTGAGAAGTAGCTCTGGCCCGGAAGAACTCAGTGATGCCAACTCGCAGAACCGTGATGAAACCGCTGTATTAAGCGCACCCTAGTTTAAGGAACAGGAGAGAGATGATGAACCTATTAGCGTTAAAGCCCCATAACATTGCGGCAACCCTGGCCGCGATTAGTCTTGCATTGATGACTCAGGCATCAATAGCCCAGACACCCATAGATCAAACAACAATGGCAAAGTCAGCTACGGCCAAGACAGCTGTGGCCGTTACCGCGCAGCAGCAGGGCCTGGCCATTTCAAAAGAAAATAAACGGCGCGACCTGGGTTGGGGAGACAGCACCGCGGATATGCTGATGCTGTTGAAAAACCAGCAGGGTCAGCAGAGCACCAGGGAAATCAAGATTAAGTCACTGGAGAATGAGCACGACGGCGACAAGAGCCTGAGTATTTTTAACAAGCCAAGGGATGTGAAAGGCACGACCTTCCTGAGCTTTTCTCACACCACGGGCCCCGATGATCAGTGGTTGTATCTGCCGGCCTTGAAGCGAGTGAAACGTATTTCCTCCAAGAACAAGTCGGGTCCGTTTATGGGCTCTGAGTTTTCCTTTGAGGACTTCGGTTCGTTTGAGGTGGCCAAGTACACCTATCACTACCTGGGCGATGATCAGTTGCGCGGCATGGATAGCTTTGTGGTTGAGCAGTTTCCCGTGGACGAAAACTCAGGCTATACCCGGCGTGTGGTTTGGATCGACAAACAGGACTATCTGATTCACAAGGTTGAGTTTTATGATCGCAAGAACTCACTGCTGAAGACGCTTTCCTACCTCGATTACCAGCAGTATTTGGGTAAGTTCTGGCGCGCCCAGACTATGAGCATGGTTAACCATCAAAACGGTAAAAGCACGGAGTTACAGTGGAAAAACTATGCTTTCAATACAGGTTTGAAGGACAGTGACTTCAACCGAAATTCACTGAAACGTGTGCGCTGATTGCTATGTTGATCAAGTCTATGACGACGTTATTCAGGTCTATCACTGGTCTGAGCAAGCCTGTAATGGCGGCAGCTTGTCTGTCTCTGTCGCCGTTTTCCGTCGCGGCCGGCCTTGAAGTTTCGGGCAAGGTTGCCATCGATGAGCGCTACTTTTTCGAAGCCGGTCAATACGTCAATCAGCTCGAACACTCGCAGACATCATTGCTGCTCGAGCCGGAGTTTTATTGGGATTGGCACGATGGTGCCAGCAGCCTGACCTTCAAGCCCTTCTACCGGTATGACTCGGCGGATGACGAGCGCAGTCACGGTGACATACGCGAGCTGTCTTATCTTTATGCCGGTGATGATTGGGAGTTGCGAGCCGGCATCAGCAAAGTCTTCTGGGGGGTTACGGAGTTCCAACATCTGGTCGACGTGATTAACCAGATCGATGGGGTTGAAGGCGCGGACGGCGAGGACAAGCTGGGCCAGCAAATGCTGAGTCTGTCTCTGGTGAGAGACTGGGGCATTGTCGACCTGTATCTGTTGCCGGGATTTCGCGAGCGAAGCTTTGCTGGAGAGCAGGGCCGTTTGCGGGGTGCGCTTGTCGTTGATACCGACAATTTACGTTTTGAGTCCGCCGCGAGAGAACAGCATGTGGATCTGGCCGTACGCTGGTCCCACTCGCTGGGGGCATTTGATCTGGGGGGCTACTGGTTCAGGGGTACCAACCGCGAACCGCTACTCACACCCACCCAAGTTGGCGGCGAACGGGGGCTGGAACAGTACTACAGCCAGATGGATCAGTTGGGGCTCGATCTTCAGGCCACTCTCGGTGACTGGCTGTGGAAACTGGAAGCCATCCACCGGGCTACCCGAGCTGACAATTTTGCGGCCATCCAGGCCGGCTTTGAGTACACCTATGTAGGTGTCTTCGACAGCAGCGCCGACCTGGGGTTTTTAATGGAGTACAGCTGGGATTCCCGAGGAGAGGGCGATGCCAAAAACCAGGGCTCAAGCTTTCAAAATGATCTGTTTCTGGGCGGTCGTTTAGCGCTGAACGACGCTCAGAGCAGCGAGCTATTAATGGGCTTGGGTGCCGATCTGGAGCACAGCGGTTTCACTTTTTTGATTGAAGCCAGCCGCCGCTTCGGGGAAAGCTTCAAGGCGACTCTGGACATCAACCTCTTGCAAAGTGCCGACCCGGCTGAGCCACTGTTTGCCCTGAAAGAGGATGACCTGCTGACCCTTTCTCTGGAGTGGTATTTCTAGCTGATCATCGCCCTCGAAATCTTTGCGCAATCTCTTCGATGCCCTGGGGCTCCATCGCTCAGATAAACACTTCTCGGTTATTGCGCCGCTCCATGCGTCGCGCCATTTTCATTTGCAGGTAGGGCTGCAGTCCAGTGGACGCCAAGACCTCATTGACTCCCGTGCGCTCTTGCTCACTCAGCGAGG